>Ga0256405_10000082_pt1 | contig 280103 bp, 285 predicted proteins | sample RumenRJG_02DNA_FD_189096 | JGI IMG/M metagenome (GOLD analysis project Ga0256405, IMG submission 189096) | Bovine rumen microbial communities from Lethbridge, Alberta, Canada - RJG_02 | ecosystem: Host-associated > Mammals > Digestive system > Stomach > Rumen | place: Canada: Alberta...
AATCGCCGTTTAATGTTACTGCTCCCAACTGATGAGCATATACGTGGTTATTTATTGCATTGATTGTACCGCCTGCGGCAGTTGTGGTTAAACCGTTTAGGTTCATTGTACCGTAGGTTGTTGTACCGTCCGCTTGTGTAAACGGAACTAAATTTAAAGTACCATTATTTAATGTTAATGTTTGCCCTTGAATATCGTTGGCACTGGTCCATACTGAGCCTGATTCCAAATTCATTTGACCAGAACCTTTTTCCCCAGCAACCGTACCTGTTGTTGTTAATTTTGCGTTCTCTTTTAAATTAATAATTCCGTCATTATAGATATCGTTGTATTCGCCATTGTGGACATTGTTGGTTAATACTACATCGCCGGAAAGGTTGATTATTGCAGATTTGTTATAGCCCATAGCGGTAAGAGCTTCTTCTGTTGTAGAATAAAGATAAATTCCGTTTGCAGCCATCATTTCTTCAAATGATTCATAACCTTGCTCTTGTGCATATTCATCATAAGAAGAATACTGAGTAAGTCCTAACATTTCAATAAACTCTTCAGGGGTAGTAGGATTTGTATTCGTATTATTGCCATTGTTCCCACCGCCTATTTCCGTATCTGTAAGTTTATCATTATTTTCGCCAGTTCTAACTTCTTCTTCAAAATCTTTTGCAAATAAACTATCAGAATTCTCATTTCCTATACTTGGAACTGTTTCTGACGCAGTTTTCTTTATGCTTCTGGCAATAATCTCATCTCCAGGACCAATAGGTATTTCCGGATTAAATGTAGAGCCTCCAGGATTGGATGAACCAGGCATATCATTCATCATATCTTCAATAGAATCATAACCGTAACGAGCAGCCAATTCATCATAATCAACAAATATTCTGCATTCTTCTAAAAATTCATTAATAGAATTTTGGTTAATTACATTTACATATTCATCCCAAGAAGATATATCATAATGATCAAATAATTCCTGTTCGCTTGAAAATTGCCAAGAATCAGAAATATAAGAATCATATATAGATTCACCGTAATTATATATTGCTGCACCGGCACCATTTGAAGTATTATTTGAGATAAATGCTTGTTGTTCTACTGTGGAATTTATATCTAACAAACCTTTATTGTAAACCATATTAGCATCTGAACCATCAAATGTGTTATTATTAGCATTCGCATTATTCCAATTGATATACCCATCATTATAAACGAGCCAACCCTCAGCATTTCCTGTTGCAGATATTTCATTTTCATTAACTCCTGCAGCTAGATTAATAGTTGCATATTTTGGATCATTAGATCTTGAACCGCCAGTATTATTGATTAGCCCACCTTGTAAATCCGCGAGTCCACTAACTATATTATTAGAAATTTCAATATTTGGTGCTTCGGCATTGAGATTTAACATCGCGCCATCGTTATGTATTAACCCTCCTGAAACTGATTTTTTTGCTGTTACAACATTACCTGTAACATTAGAATCAGCCAAAGTGACTTCTGCGATATTAATACCAGGTCCTCTATAGTTATAAATCAACCCGCCCTTGACATCCTTACCTGCATAGACAGTATTGTTAGTCAAACCACCTGAAATATTTTCAATTGTAGATGTAGTATGACCGTACCATCCCTCGCCATTAGATATCAAGCCGCCTTGAATAGCTGCAGATGTAGTAATTCTATTATTAAAAATTCCATTTATAATATTACCGATTGTTGCGGTTGAATTTGAATAGCCTGCAAGGTTTGATATCAAACCGCCTTGAATATCTTTTTGAACTTGAATGTTAATTACATTATTTGAAATCTCATCTATACTGGTTATTTTTGCTGTTGCATTTGTATAACTTCCATAGTTGTATATCAATCCACCCGCTGCAATCTCAGAAGAATAACCTGATGAGCTTAATGTAACTGTATTATTTTTAATCCCACCGGAGATGTTGCCGATTTCTGCGGTTGAATTTGAGCCTGCTGTATTTGATAACAAACCACCTTTTATATATACACTTGCGGTAATTTTATTTCCAGAAATACCTCCGCTGATATCACCGATGACACCGGAATTATATATCAATCCGCCGCTGGCAGATTGGCTTGTTGATTTTACAATGTTTCCTTTTATTCCTCCGGCAATATCACCAATTGCTGAAGCGGAACCCGCATTATATATCATACCGCCGGTTAAACTTGAATATGACGTGACATTATTATCGGTAATTCCACCAGAAATATCGCCAATAGTAGTGGCTAAATTGGAACTTGCATAGTTGTAGATCAAACCGCCATAAAGATATGTTCCGGAGGTGATTGTGTTATTTGTAATCCCGCCAGTTACATCACCAATTGTAGCACTAGGATGTGTAGAATCTGTTGAGTTGCATATCAATCCACCCCTAATTGTAGCGGTTGTTTGTGAATTTGTAAGTGCTCCGGTAATAACATTATCTTGTAATGTGCCTATATTTCCTATTGTTCCTCTGTTACCTATGATACCACCATATAAGGTATTATAGCCACCCCATAATTGGGAAGATGCATCCATACTACCTTCTCTGACTGTATTTATAGTGACTGTGTTACCAACAAAAGAAACATTATCCGTATTAGTCAAAGCACCTTCATTAGCAATTAATCCACCATAAGCAGCAGTATATTTATATCTGGTAGTAGTGAATGTTAAAGTATTTGTATATGTATTACCTGTAACTAAATTCACGCTGGCCATGTCAGCTGTCGCATCCTGAAGAACTCTTAGCACAGCACCACCATTAAACAAATACGGATTTGACATAGAAGTTCCCGATGGATTTTTCTTGGATTCCGTTTTAGTATAGTTTGTCATGGTATTATTAGTGATAGTTCTGGTACCACCATTTACTACAATCCCAGATGCTCCACCGGTTACCACACCCGATTGAGCAAATGCAGTATCAGCATTTGTGCAGAACATTAAACCCGCAATTGATGCTAAAGACAATACTTTTAAAAAATGACCATTAAGAGAGCTATTTTTCATATCCACATCCTTATTTTTTTCCCGGACCCCTATATTGGGTATAACGATTTTTTAGGGGAAGTAAATTCAAGGGGGCCAATTTTTGTTACGTTCTGTAATAATATATCCTATGGTATATATTAATTATAACCCTGTTTTATTAATTATACAACCCTTTAGTATTAATTCGCAAGCAAAATTAATGCTAAAGCACTAGCCATAAGGTTTGCAATCTTAACATAACTTAACGTTTTATTATCCCTGAATATAAGCTTCACCGATAGTATCAATAGCTTCAACTTTGATATCAGTAATAAGCTCTGAATAAGAAATTACAACAATTGTAGGGATATGACGTTCCAGAAGTTGATATAAAGGTAAACGAATACGCGGAGAACACAAAACAACAGGCTGTCTTCCGCATGTTTGGTGGGCGCGCATCAGGGTTGTTGCCGTAGTTTCAATAAGCTCCTGCACCTGTACGGGATTTAAAAGAAACATTGTACCAAGCTCTGTTCTTTGACAACTGTCATCAAGTATTTTCTCCCACTCAGGAGAAAGGGTAAGCGCATATAAAACTTTATCCTCTTGAACATTTGAAAGACAAATTTGACGTCCCAAAGCCGCTCTTAAACGCTCTGACAAAATATCAGGCTCTTTTGAAAATCTTGCATAATCACACAAACGCTCAAAAACAAATATAATATCTTTGATAGAAACCTTTTCTCTGATTAAGTTTACAAAAATCTTTCTCAAATCACTTGTAGAAATAATAGTCGGAACAAGGTCATTGACAAGTGTAGGGTCTTGAGATCTGACAAGTTCCATAAGTTTGAGAACATCTGTTTTTGTCATAACATCATCTACGTGTTTTCGGACACACTCTTGAAGGTGAGTAACAATAACATCTGTTGCATCAACAGCAGTAACAAGACGTGCAGATTTTGCATCATCCTGATTAATCCAGTATGCCTGAGTTTGATATGTAGGGTCAATACCTATAATCGCATCCTCAGGAACTTCTTTTTTCATTGAATCCCACTGATCCGCAATTACCATAAACTTGCCGGGATATACATAACCGGTAGCAACAGTATTACCACGAATTAATATCATATATTCATTTGCATCAAGGGCCGAAGAATCCATAATACGAATATTTGGCAGAATATAACCAAGTTCATCAGTTACTCTCTGTCTTAAAGCTGCAATTTTAGCAAGCAATTGACCTTCCTGATCCGGATCCGCAATTACAAGAAGGTTTGAACCTACTTGCAAACTTAAAATATCAACCCCCAAACGTTCGTACATTCTGTTAGGGTTGACAAGATCTTGCATATTTTGTTTAACACTTTCTAATTGCCCCAACTGAGATTGAACATCAGCATTGATAAGAACTTGGAAGCCTCCAATAAATAACACAACCGCAAAAACAATAAACGGAAGCCAAGGCAATCCTGTCCAATGTCCGGTTAAGCCAAGCAATAAAAGAAATACAGCTGCATAAAATAAAGCAAAAGGTTTACTTGTGATTTGAGATGTAACATCAGCACCTAAAGATTCGCTCTTTGCAGAAGCACGAGTCATAAATACACCGGCTGCAATTGACATCAATAGAGATGGAACCTGTGAGCACAAACCATCACCTATTGTTAATACTGTATATTTACTAACAGCATCGCCAATCTGCATTTGGTTCATCAAACAACCAATGGTCAAACCGCCGATAATATTAATCATTACGATAATAATACCGGCTATCGTATCCCCTTTTACGAACTTCATCGCACCATCCATAGAACCCATCAAGTTTGATTCTCTTGATAAATCTTCACGCTTTCTTGTAGCTTCTTCCGGTGAAATTAAACCCGCATTAAAGTCTGCGTCGATAGTCATTTGTTTACCCGGCATAGCATCCAATGCAAAACGGGCAGAAACTTCCGCAATACGCTCAGCACCCTTTGTAATTACCATGAACTGTACTACTGTAATGATTAAGAAAATTACACCACCGACAATCATATTACCGCCGGTGACGAATGTGCCGAAGGCATGGATTACCTCTCCGGCCTCCCCTTTAGCAAGAATTAAACGAGTTGAAGCGATTGAAAGACACAACCGAAACATTGTACCGACAAGAATGATTGATGGAAAAGAAGATAACTCTAATGTCTTTTGAACATACAATGCAAACATCAAAAGAACAATACCCAGAGTAATATTAAGGCAGATACAGACATTTATTACCCAGTTTGGAAGTTCAACCAACAGGATAATGATAAGGAACAGTACGAATACTGCCATAAATGCTTCACTTAATGGATTTCCTCTACTTTCCGGTGCTGCCATTAGACTTCTTTTAACGCCTCACTAATTATTTCTACTTGAGTTTCTATTGTGGCATCTATTACCCCGTTTGTCGTGGTTACAAGACACCCGCCTTCCATTGTATTTTCATCAGGAACAATGAGAACCTTTGCTTCTAATCCTGCCATTGATACAGCCTCAGGAACTTTCTGCTTTAGCAATGCAACCTGCGCAGGATTTACTTTTAACGTAATCTTTGTTTCTTCTTTTGATAAATCTTTTAGAACTTCTTTTATATTTTCTAAGATTACATCAGGATTTTCTGCTGCTTCTTTTTTAATAATTTTTTTTGCAATATCAAGACTTATTTCCAAAATATCAGGCGCAATAGAATTTAATATTTCCTGCTTTGCGCCAAAAAACTGTTCAATACCGTCTCGCAAAGCCTGAATATCATCTTGTGCGGCATTAAGACCTTCCTGATAACCTTCCTGCTGTGCGGCTTCACGAATTGAATTCGCTTCTTCTTTCGCTCGAGAGATTAAATTCCTGTCATCTATTCTTCGAAATCCACGACGCCTGTCACCACGACGACGTTCTTGACGCTGTTTGAAATCAATATTATCCAAGTCAAATAAGTCGATATCCTGTTCTTGATTCTGCTCCTCTTGTACTTCGATTTGCTCTTCTTGTTCAGATTCGACTTCAACTTGTTCCGATTCTTGCTTCGGAATGTCCTCCCCGCGAGGTTTATTTTTACTCTTTTTTATAATCATGATACAACATTATTATACACTATTTAGCAGATGTGTGGCAATAACGCTTGCAACTTTTGGGGGTATTTTATCATAGAATTTATCTTCCAGTGCGCTAAAAACTAATCTTTTTACACCTATACGCTCTTTTATAAGCATTGTATCTAATTGTTTAGCAGAATATTGAGATGCAAAATGTTGTAATCTTTTTACAACTCTTACAGGGGACATACTGCTATTTTTAGGTAAATTCATTTTAATTTCCTGTAAACAGCGTAAAGCATTATTAGCACCTATACGTTCACCTAAATTTGGCATTTGCATGAATTTTATAACAGTTTCAGCCTCATCCTGCTCAAAATTATTTAATATTGCCTGAACTTGGTCGCGATTCATTCTGTTAAATAACATTGCAACAGTAGCTAATTTTAGAGTCTTGGAATCAACTTTTTCAAAATTTTGGTTCTGAGCAGCAGGTGCAGAGTTTTGTCCCGCAACTTGAGGAACACTTGAAACAGCCTCCGCCTGCGCAGCTTCCGCTTGTTGCTGCTGTTGTTGAAGCTGTTGAGCCATAGCTTCCATATTCGATTGAGAAGATGCAAACTCAAGCAAATTCTCATCAATAATTTGTTTGTCTTTTAACTCATTTAAAGCATCAACATAAGTCTTTTTTACTTGGTGCTCAATTACCTCAAGAATTTGATCGTTTGGCAAATTTTGAGAAAAAGCCTGTTTTGCAACTTCAAAAATAGTATATGCAATCTTTTGCATTACAGAATCCCAATATTGGCGAGGAATTCCTGAACGAATGACATCTACTGCTTTATGAAAAGACCATTCAGCAATAATTTGTGTAATATATGTAGATTGTTCCGCATTAAAATTTAAGTTCGGATCTTCGGCAAGAGCTTTTCCCGCCATCAAAGAAAAATTGCCGAGTGTATTTATAACATATTGTTTTTGCTCATCATTGAAATCTTGAGGAACAAGACCTTGAGCCTGTCCTGCAAGGTTTTGGGCAAAACTTTCGTAATCAAAATCTTTTGCTGCCATTATTCCCCGTCTCCGGATTGTTCTTGCACTTGAGGATTAGCGGAAGGAGCACCAGAACCTGAGCCCGAACCTTCTTCTATCCAACTCTTAATATTATCTGCCGCATCCTCATTAATTTGACTAGAAATCAAATCTAAAGATTCCAGCAATAAATTCTCATCGTATTGAGGAATTTGCCCGCGCATTTGCTGTTGATTGATCAAATCCTGAGCGAGCTCTGATTGTCTTTGTGTTAATTGACTTGCACGTGAATTGATATCATTAAGTTGCTGTTCTTGTTCAATAGCTCTTTGTCTTAATGCTTCTACTTCTAATTCATTTTCCTCTTTTACCTGACGAACCTTATGAGATACAGCCCAGAAAGTGATAATTACACCAACCAAAGTTACAATTATTGCTAACCACCATGGATTGCCTGTTTCATCAACCTTTGGTAAATTATGCTGTTTTTCCTGAGTCAAATAAGGATCTGCAGAATTCGTATATGCAATAGAAACGTTAGCCGCTGAAACCTTTGGACTTGCTGCACGAGCGATTAAATCTTTTAATTCTTCCACTGAAATATCAGTCGGAATACTGTTTCTGTCTAAAGTTACCGCAATAGAAATATCTTCTACAACACCGGGTCTGATATATTCATTTGTTTGAGTTTTTGTAACTCCATATTGAGTTTCGGTTGCTTGTCTTGAATAATTTCTGTCTTGACTTGAATCAGCACCACTTGTAGGTAAGCCGTTTGGCAAATAAACACTTACGGCATTTATACCTCTTGTTTGGTCTTGGGTTTTATCACCTAAACCCTCTGTAAAAGATTGTTCTGTTACTGCAGTTTTTTTCTGAGGGTCATATTCTATTGAAAATCTTTCAACAGGAGTTTGACGTAAAAATGTACTTACAGTCGCAACATAATTTCCCGGGCCAACTAATCTGTCTAACTGTCTTGAAATTTTCTGCTGCATATATCTGTCATTTTCTTCAAGTTTTTGAAGAATTTCGTCTTTTGCATCCATTACACTGTGATAAGTATTACCATTTGTATCTGTAACTGCAATATTTTCTGCTTCAAGCTCTGACACGCTGCCTAAAAGGAGGTTTGTAATTGCTTTTACAGTATTTTGATCAAGTTTATCCCCTCTTGCAAGAACAACTTGAACAGTTGCAGTTCTTGGTTTTTGCTCATCAAACATTGAATTTTGTTCAGGTATAGAAATAAATACTGAAGCATTTTCAACTTTAGGTAATTGCTTTATAAGTCTTGCTAATTCACCATTCATAGCACGGGCTAGACGAATTCTTTTATCTTCTTTTGTAGAAGTAAAATCACCTTTATCAAAAATTTCTAAGCCGACATTTTGATCAACCAAACCACTTTGAACAATGGTAATAATAGCTTTATCTCTGTCTGTGATGGTACATTTTTTCTTGGTTACAGAAGAACAGTTCTTAGCATTCAAAACTAATTTTGATTTTGTACCATCCAGTTGTCTGTCAACCGTTATTCCTTGTTTTGCAAGTACAGATTGAATTTCCAGAGCTTTACCAATATTATCGGTTGTCATAAGCTCAACATTGGCCGCTAATGGAGTATCCCCAACAGATTGGCCGCTGTCACTTTTACTTCCCCCGCTAACTGAAAGTATAATAATTAGAAGTATTACCGTTATGATAATACCTATACCGCCAATTATTCCATATAATAAAGTCTTATTTTCAGTTATTTTACTAAAATCCATTTCCGTCCCGCTGTCTGAATTATTTTACTGTACTGCATCTTAATGAACTATATGTTCATTTGAGAGATTCTGTCATAAGCATTTATAACTTTACCTACAAGCTGAGTGGCAACGTTTACACTGATTTCTGATTTTGAAATCGCAACCATTACATCGTGAATATCCACGTTTTCATTTCCTTGCATTACATCTTTTAACATATTGTCCGGAGCATTCATTTCATTGTTCAAATTTTCAACTAATCCGGAAAATACTGACTTGAAATCAGATGTTTCAGGCTTTTCGACACGATCCATACGAATACTCGGCATATTCATTCCGGAAGCAAATTTCGTATGTTGAATCCTCCCCGATAGATTGTAATTTGGAAAATAGCTATTGTACGTCATAATAAATTACTACCTCTCTTTTTTATAATACTGCATTTTTAACCTTTTGTTCAACTTGTACACAAAAAATCAATCATTCGGAGTAGAATATTGATTTTTAGCATGCAATTCTTAATGAAAATTTTACAAAAGGCAATATTCTGACACATTTTTTATTTTTTAGAGTATTATTGTAATGTACAAATTTAATGGGGTAATATGAAAGTTCAATCTGTAAACAACGTTTCTTTTGGGGCAAGAATTAAAGTAGGTAAAGAACTTAAAGGATGTATGGCAGAATTTTCACAAAGACCTGAATTGAGCACAGGTTCTTCTGTTCTTGGCGGAATTGGTTCTTTATTTGCAGGAGCATCAAGCACACAAACAGTCGCAACCGCATCTGACGTTGCAGCTAGTGCATTCTTATCTAAAGGTATAGGAGTAAATTCTTCAGGAATAGCGCCATCTGTTATGGCAAAATTGTCGCCTATAATGACACCGGCATCAGTTGCTTCCGCAAATGAAAACCCTAGCATCATAGGTTCTATCGCCAGTTCCATTGGCGCATTTATGCACAGATTAGGCGGAGAAATAAGAATTAATTCCACTCAAAAGAAAATACCTTCATAATATTAGAAGGTATTTTCAAGTTCTTTTCTGATTTCTTCCACTGATACTCTTACAATAGGTGAATTCTCATCTTTTTTCAGCACGCACTGTTTGATACCGGACTGTGCGATAAATCGTTTGCACAGTATACAAATCATACTATGCCCCCATATATATATTGTTGCGTCTTGACAACGATCTTGCCCTGCTTGAATTATAGCATTCTGTTCTGCGTGAATAGATCGACAAGTTTCATATTGAGTGCCTGATTCTATGTGGTGTTCTATTCTGTAACAAGTTCCACGCTCTGCACAAGATTCTACCTTTGACGGTGTTCCATTGTAGCCTGTTGCCTTAATCTTTTTATCTGGTCCGACAATAACGGCACCAACCTGAGCTCTCAAACAATTTGAACGAGTTGCACAAGTCTTTGCTAAATCTAAAAAGTATTCATCCCATGGCTTAATATTTGTCATACGCTTCACCTCAATTAATACTTGTTATTTCTTATTTTAGTATGAATAATTGCTATTTCATATTTGTCTGCAAATTTTACGATATTAGAAGAATTCTTACCGTCACCTGATTCAATTATAAGTCCTATTCTTCCTTGGATAGCGGCATTTACAGTTTCTTTATTGTCTATAACCCCATCTATCACCAATACAGCTTCCTTTGATGCTTCACAAGCATAATCCATAGCCTCCTCTGTTGCTATAACACCGTTTGTTTTACCCTGAACTATCGCCTTTGTGGAAAGATTCTTTGCAATAACAGCAGACCTGCTTGTTAAATGTTTAGCAACTTTCCACGCAAATATTCCGTCTTCAGCCTGCTCTTGGGTTGGCTTGGTTGAGGTTACCACATTAAAAGATTCCTTTGATAGTTTGCTGTTATTTTGTTCCTGAACCAATATGCCAAAAGGGGTAACTTTAATATCCTTAGCCTCAAACGCAAGCATTTCGTGTAACGGAGTGTTAATTTTTACAATAATTACATCAGTATCTAAAAGATATGAAAAAGCCTCTTTTGAAAACCCGGGTGCCATAACCATTTTTACTTTTAAAGCACTTATCTGTTTTGCTGCATCAATTGTAACTTCTTTGGAAAATGATACAGTACTTTCATATACAGAAATAGGATCACAATCCACTACTTTAAAAAGAGCATCTTCAGCATTTGCGCCTAAGGCAGCAGCACAAATTTTTGCTTCCTTTACTATAACAACAGAATTTACGTCAAAAAATTCCGCACTCACCTTTATTGCTGAGGTCAGATTTAAAAAATCTAAATACGATAATTCTTTTTCGCGGCTCAATATTTCATAATCAATACCATTTTCAACTTTTGATATATACGCTTGTTGATGGGCATTCTCACCGGCTAACAACGGAGTAAATTCACTTATTTCAATCTTTTCCATAATATCCCTCACTTATTTCTATATGCTATCATAAAGAATGATGGTATTCAATAAAAGATGATATTATAATTGTTGCCAATTTTAATATCCTTGCATATTTTATTTTTCTTGTCTATAATTGTTCATGGAAAATAATAGAGGTTGATATGACTATTGATAATGTAGGTGATAGTGTAGGGAAAAAGATTGTTGAAGCATTAAAGTTTCAAGATGATTCTAACAATACAAGCGATTATATAACTGAGGATTTGGGTATGCAAGACGACAATTCTCAAGAATTTGACATGTCAATTAAAGAGGAGCCATCTATGAATTCAAATATTGATACTATATTTCAAAATAATTTAAATCAGTCAATTAACCCGCAGTTTGGAATGTTCCAAAATTCTATTCCTAATGATGTTGAACTTCCTGCAAATGTTGCGATTTTAAATAAGTTAGTTGCGAAATTACCTGTTGGAGTATCAAGACAAACAGGAGCTCTTATTATAAAACAAACAATGGAAGCTCTTGGAATTTCAATGCAAAGCGTTATTGCTGAGGCAAAACAAGTTCAAGAAAATCTAACTCACAGAGCCGCTGAATGCCAACAAAATATTATTGACTACAAAAAACAAATTGGTCTGCTTGAACAACAATCGCTACAATACCAACGTCAAGCCGTTGTTATGAACGATATGATAAACTTATTCGTTAATAGCGGTAACGCTTAAGTTTTTAGTTTATCTGCCCCCACCCATATTGTAAGAGAATGATTCTTGGATTGCTGATTTAATCATTTCGTCTACAGATTTTATTTCTGTTTCGACTTCTTCAATCCTGTGTTGAATTTCATCCTTTTGAGTATCAAGTTTTTCTTCTAATAATTTTAATTTATATTTTCTTTCTTCAAGTTTTTTATAAACCAATGAATCCGCTTCGTAGTCAGTACCAACCTGCATCATTTCTGTTGCAGCTTTTGTTGCATTCGCCTTTGCATTGGTTATATTGAGCATCTGCCAATGTAATTTCGATTTTTCTTGCAAAAGTTCATGTTTTCTGATTTTTCCTACGAATAAGCCCATTTTTTACCTACCTTTTTTGGTCAATATTGGAACCTTTTAAGAATTGATGATCGCTGTTTTCTGCTATCAATTGCTCCATTTTTTGTAATTGATGCCTGTGATAGTTAAGTCTATACTGAGCGATTTTCAGTTTCTTTTTAACTGTCAGAAAATCTTTGATACCTTCTACGATTGATGTTGCCATTTCTTTTATAGGGTTTTTTCTTATAAAATAATTCTTGGCATATATTAGGAAATCAAGTAATCTCCTGAAGTATAGTTCTAAAGCTTCTGCGTTCATGGTATTCCTTTACACTTCAGACCTACATATCTATAAAAACATTACAAAAATATAAATTGATATTTTTTATTTATACCTGTAATATTTCTTAATATATTGGCCCTCATTACTGATTACAAAAATATTAACGGATTTTTTTACAAATTCTTTAATGAATTAAGAGAAAAATATAATAAACTTTACAAATCGTTATTTAATATCAACAACACTGACCCCATCAGAACCTTCTGATTCATTACCCGGACGGAATTTCGCAACATAAGGTGAAGTTTTCAAAAAATCTCTTACCGACTGTTTTAAAGCACCTGTTCCATGACCATGGATAATATATACAGGAGATAAGTTAGCTAAACTTGCCATATCAAGATATTTTTCAACTTCATCTAACGCTTCTTCCACTCTATAACCACGTAAATCCAGTGTTTGTGATAGAGAATATTTTTTAAGTTCAAAAGTTTTAAAAGATGTGCCAGGGATTTTTGTTTTTGAAGGGGCTTTGTAATGCTCGTCTAAGACTGCGAGCTCATTTTGCTTAACTTTCATTTTGATATTGCCCATATCAACAGTTAAACGTTTACTTTTATCAGGAAGGGTAATGACCTTAACTTTTTGATGATGCTCTTTTAACATTAATTCATCCCCGACAACAACCTTTGACCAATCAATTTCAATATATTTATCTTTATCAGAAACAGAGTCCACATCCTGACGGAAATTTTGTTCAATCTTGGCTAAACGAGAATATGCCCTGCGAGCTATTTTTTCGGATTTTTCACGGCGCATTTCGTCTAAAATATCCCTAATTTCCGCACGAGCTTCCATTATTTCAGCATCAAATTTATTTTTTATATTTTTTATAGTTTTCTTTTTATCTTTTTTTATTTGATTTAGATTTTCTTCGTATTCTTCTTTTATAGACTGAGAAGTTTCTTTGAGCTCTTGAGCTTTTTCAAGGTCTTTTGACAATTTTTGATGAGTTTGTTGTAACTTTTCAACAACCGCAACCGTCGGATCTTTTTGGTTTATTAAAACAGATTTTGCCTTGTTTACAATATCTGCGTCCAGACCCAGATTTGAGGCAATAGAAATTGCATTACTTAAGCCCGGAATTCCGATAAGCAGTTTATAAGTAGGCTGCAAAGTATCGGTATTAAATTCAACAGAAGCATTCTTAAAATATGGATTGCTATACTCGAGAGATTTCAATTCCCCATAATGCGTTGTTATTACTCCGCAAACACCTTTATCTGCAAGTTTATTTAAAATACCCTGAGCTAAAACTGCGCCCTCAACAGGGTCAGTCCCGGCACAAATTTCATCCAACAAAACAAAAGAATTTTCATCTGCATTTGCCAAAATATCAATTATATTTGTCATATGAGCTGAAAATGTTGATAAATTCTCCGTAATGCTCTGAGAATCGCCAATATCGGCAAAAACATTTTTAAAAGGATAAACTTTTGCATAAGTGCAAGGTAAAAACATGCCTGCTTTCACCATAAGGATAAACAAGCCGACAGTTTTTAGCGTTACTGTTTTCCCACCTGTGTTAGAACCCGTTATTATCAATGCATTATACTTACCTGCACCAATTTCAAAATTATTTGCAACAACTTCTCCACCTTGAGAAATCAAAAGCGGATGCTTCATATTTTCAAAATAAACATATCTATCATGTATAATTTCCGGCTCGACAGCCTGAATTTTTACGGCATATCTTGCTTTTGCAAAATGAAAATCAATTTCGGTAATAATTTGTGCACTTTTTTCAAGCTCTGCTATATGAATACGAACTAAATCTGTCAAACCCACAAGGATTTTAATACATTCCTGACGAATTTTTGCCTTGATTTCCCTAATTTTGTTATTTATCGGCACAAGCTGTTCGGGCTCTATATAAAAAGTTTTTGCAGATGAAGATACATCATGAACAATCCCGGGAATTTTATTTTTATTAGACGCAACAACCTGAAAAACAATTCGCTCATCCCTTTGAGTATAAATATTATCCTGTAAATACTTGGAGAAATTTGAATTATTTAATAATGTATTTACGCTATCACGCAAATTTTGTTCTGTGTCTTTTAATGATGAATATAATCCTTTTAGTTCAGGAGTTGCATTTTGACGAATTCTTAAATTATCATCAAAAACCTCAAATATACGATCTTCTGTTTCTCGGTCACTGACTAAATCTTGAGCCTTGTCTTTTATCAAAAAATCATCTTCACTATTGTCTATGATAAAACGTTTTAATAATCTTGAATTTTTCAAAGTTTTTGCAACATCAATAAGCTCCTGTTCCTCAAGATATGAAATTGCAGCATTCTTTTTTATTTTATGAATATCAGCAACAAAATCGGAAGGAGTTTCTTTTGCCAAATCCAAAATTCTTTTAGCTTCAGACGTAAGCTTTATCTGTGTATTTATATCATCAGAATTATTCAACGGTTCAATATTCAAACAGAGTTCTTTGCTTTGTTCAAACTTTGCATACTTTGACAATTCTTCCCGTATTTTATTAAATTCTAATGATACTAACGATTTTGACACTATATCCATAAAATAATACTAACATAAGCCCTCTATATTTAAAAGCATACAACACAAAATAACCATATATTGGTCATTTTGTTTAATACTCTCACTTTCTCTTCCGTTTTATTTTAATGTTGCTTATAAACATTATCCGAATATAATTCAATTTTTGGAGTATCTATTTCAAAAACATGAATTCTTCCCGGCCCTACCACCGCTCCGATTTCATTTTTTGAAACCTGAAATTTGCTTTCTTGGCCGTATGAAGGTAACAGGTTCTCTAATTTTTGATTTTCTGACAGAGTTGGAACTTTTATCTTGCAAGCAATGGTATTATTAACATCTTTATTCGCGATTACTAGAATTGTCTTACCCTGTCTGTGACGAGCAAATGCTATAATCTGATCTTGAGGGTCTTTTTCTTTTTCCAAAACGATGTATGAACCTCTACGCAAAATGTGCTCATATTTATCACGAAGTTTGAAACACTCAGTCATAAATTTACCTATTTCGGGATTATCTCCTCCGGGTTTTCTGGACAAATTAAATATATCCATTTTACCCTCATGAACCTTCATAAAATCGGAATCTGTATTAGACGGAATTTCCGCCTCAGTATTACCATAACTGTATGTATACTTATCTCCTGATTGGAAACCGTCTACAATATACGGATTCATCATTGGTAATGTCGCCTGAAGTCCGGATGTTAAATTACAATAGACTTCTCCACCATGAAACATCGGAGATACATCATCATGAGTAGCAAAAGAACCTATTACAGATTTACCGTTATCAACTCTATAAGATAAATTTAAATTATCAATTACATAATCATGCAAAGACTTTGCATTCGGCCATTCATGGAATATATGATACTGACCGTAATACGCATCAAATCCTGCTCTTAAAGAATCTTCCGGCCTGTCATAAGGCATATTGGCCTGAGGAGAAGCATCTTCATACGTATAGGATTCTGCAAGCCATGCAAATTCCGGATTACGTTTCCTTGAATAAGGAATTAAAATATCCCAAAACTCAACAGGTTTTGTCCTTGCAACATCCGCTCTTATACCATCAACACCTGCATCTATTAGCATGTCTACAAATTGTCTGTGATATTCCAATAAGTCAGGGTTTAAAGTTCTTTTACCTTCATCATCCCACGGCTGAAACATTCTGATATCTTCCCAACCGCCAGGGGTCTTGGCAATGCCGTTTTCTATTGCCATTAATTCAGGCTTGTTTTGGTATAAATCATAAGACGCACAACTTGGCATATCAATCATAACCTTGATATTCCTCTTGTGACATTCATCAACAAATGCTTTAAATTGTTCTTTATCACTTCTTGGGTCATTTTTATCCACTAATACAGGATCAATTTTAAGCAGATCTTCCGGAGAATATGCACTTCCCGCTGTTCCAAAAGCATTATTCTTACCCGGAGGATTTATCGGTAAAATATGCAAAGTGTTAAATCCCTGAGCCTTGACTTCATCCAAACGATCAATAGCACTTAAAAATGTCCCGGCTTTTTCATTTCCGTCAATATACTCATTACCGTTTGTATCCTTTGCGGTGAAAGTTCTCATAAGAATTGCCAAAATTTTTGCATTATTTGTCGTAAATAAAGTTCTCAAATCATTTTTATATGGTTTCTGCAATTCCGAATTATTACTCACTTTTGGAATATTTATATTTGCTTGATTTTGCAAATACTGATTTATCAAATTGGAACCTTCGGCTTTAAAAGAAACATCTTTTGAAGATTTTTTTACGGGGCGCAAAACATTGGTTCTGTATTGAGAAACAAGACCCTGAGAGATTATACCGTCAGAAAAATTTACTATCATGACTTGTTCTCCTTATTAGTTTTCATACGTCCCATAAAGAACTGGGATAACACTGTTACACCAAACAAAATCGCACCCATTTTACCAAAAATGTTAAACCACTTTTGGCTATTATATTTACTTTTGAACAAATTGAAAAACATCTCATCAATAGGACAACCCTTTTGAATAAATTTTTCTTCTGATGTCGCTTTTCTGCCATTTGGTCTTATTATATGGTATGGTTTTGCGAAATTAAATTCATCTCCGAAAATTTCATACATATCTTTTCTATATTTTTCAAGAGCCTTGAGAACAACAGAATCTTGGGTTTTATTTTTAGTAGTTTCATCAATTTTATCATTGAACATCAAATTCATTACGCGTTTATAAAATTCACTATCATTAGAAAACTCAACCAACTCATTCAAATTATCTGAGTTCTTAGGATGCCTTAACATATAGAATTTTGTTGCATAATCAGATGTATGTCCTTCAAGCAACACACTTTTTGCCAATTTGGCTTCATCTGAATTTGCATCTTTACTTTTTGCAATTCTTCTATATACATCTAACGTGTTCAATAATTGGTAGAATGAAGTTCTGACACCTTTTACACGATCTGTCAAATAAGATAATTGAATATTTTTTAAAGAACTCTTATCCCCCATTTTGTCATAACCCACTATACGTCTTGCAACAGTCGGCATATTTAGCTCTTTTAAAGAATCTCCGGCGGAATCAAAACTTTGGACTACATGCATCTTGTATTGAGAAATATCTTCATTCATTAGCTTTTCACTATCGCCAAAATCAGTATCTAAATGCATATTAACAAGCTTTCCGGCTAACGTTTTTACAACATTTTCATAATGCACATCATTCGACACTATACTTTCAATTTTTGATTGCAAAAGCTTAGAAACTAACTCTCTGTCATATCGTGATTTCTTTATCTCATCAGGCGTAATCCCAAAAATTTCCGGAAGCTCATCCGTAAAATTATTCCAGACATTGGCAAGTACTGTCTCAGGAGCCTGCGCAGCTTTTAGATATACATATTTATCTAATACCTGACTACGAGCCTTCAAACCATTCAATACTTTTGATATATTTATAATTTTGTCTGACAACTCGGAATTCAATATTGCGGAATTTTTGGATTTCAAAATTTTCTTAACTTCTGAATCAGCATTCGGGGAAGAAGGAGATAACATATTATCCAAAATAAATTCAATACGCTTTAAATTTGTTTTATCATTATTGGAGTTATAAAGCTTTGAAGCATTACCCATTATTGTTTTTTGTATAGTTAGAAGATGCTGAGAAAAATCAGAAATACCATCTTTTAATAAACCATTTTTCTCGAATATTTCTGCCATTTTTTCAGATGGAACAAGAACATCTAATTCACCCTTTGAAAGACCTAGTTTTAGGAAGTTTTTCTTGAAAAGATTAGTTAAATCCTGAACAGTATTTTTATCAACTGTATAAACATTAGTACTGCCAAATAAATTCTTCAAATCATAAAATATAGCCTTTGCAGTGCCATCATCAACACCTTCGGAAAGATTTGCACTTATCCTTTTTAGCATCTGTGAATTTACAGGTTTATCTTTATACTTAGCTAAAAGTTCACTCAGTGCATTTGAGTTTTCATCATAATTATATTTAGAAATTTCTTCAGGGAAATTTGCTAAAAGTTCATTTGCCTTGACATTACGGGTATTATGTTGAATTTTTGCAATAGGTTTTTCTAAAATATTACACAATAAAGCACTCATAATCGGGGTTGCAAAACCGGATGTTAACATCCACATAGTGTTGTTCTGGAGAGCAATTTTGCGCATTTTTTCCTGTATAAAATCTCTGCGGTTTTTCATATCTTTTGGAACACGCATTCTATCACCGATTTTGTTTATCTCCTCATCTGAGTATAAATCCCACGGTATAAATTGATGATCCTGAAATACCATTTTCTTTGTTCCGACATTATCTCTGTATTTTTGTCTGATATTAAAGCCGTGGAGCATTTGCGCAGGTAGCTGAAGCGCCAATTTTGGCCATATATCCATTGCGGCAAAAAATGTTGCAAAACCGACAAATTCCATTATTTTTGTCTTTGGAGTAGCTCTTTTTGTTAATAGATATGTTGCTATCGCAAGACCACCCAGCTTCATCCCAAAATCATTCAATGTACCAAGTTCATGATCGTTTGCTTTGCCTTTTAGCGCATGCCTGAATGCACGTAAATTATATTTATAATCCTTGAATAATTCGGCAGGGGTATCAAACACACTGTTTTTCACCAATTTTCCATTACCTGGTAATGGTTTTATGAATGTATGGTTTGTAAGTTCTTTTTTTACATCAAAATCATGACGCACTTTATCTGAATTGTACTGCTGAAGTGCGAAATTATTGCCATCTAGGTATGATTGAATTAAATTCGTTTTCATTTAACTCACCACACTTTCTTTATTAGCATCAATTACATCAGATTCTTTTGTTTTAGATGGTTTACTTGTAATATGTAAAGTATTCAAAAGCCCAAGCAGAGTCGAAGCTGCTGCAACACCTATCAAAGTTTTTCCGGCATATTTTTCAATATTTTTCACCGCACCCGATGGAGAATATAATTCTTTTGCACTTTTTACAAAACTACGACCAAAAATTTTCATAGATTTATAAAAATCAGGTGTCCAAAATTTTAAAGTTGCACCTTTAAAATAATCTTCCCAAGGCTTTTGAACAGCCATAGCAACGCCCACAGCCGCCCACAAATAAGAAGAAATACTGCGAGCCAGATTAGATTTTACTAAAACTTCACGATACAAAGGTTTTACAGCCTGATCAGAATCATTTAAATTCTCTCCTAATCCATTTTTCTTAGCAATCTTATCATATTTTTCGTTTAGCGTTTTCTTATCTTTTGAATCTCCATATAATAAATCCCAACGTGTGAACTCTACACTCTCACCGACTTTATGATACTCATAACTTGTTAAATCAAAATCATTCGGATCTTCTTGGAGTATATGATTTACTTTTCTGTATGGTAATTGAGTATCAACACCTGTTGCCCATTTTACCGGATAATTTATAAAAGATTTTGACACTGACTTGAACAATGCATACAATAGAACACCCAATGCCATTTTGCTGCCGAGTTTTGAAGCTGCTTTTGCTTGCTCATGCGAAAAATGTTTGTTCGCATAATTGAAAACTCCCATCAAAGTCGCACTTCCTATAACATAAGGGACTGTACCCATAGTCAAAAATTCATAGAAATTTGAATTAATACTCCCCTTCATGCCGCGTGCAGGATAGACCGTAAAAGCCTTGGTAAATTTATCCAACGCAATCCTTGAACGATTGGTAAGATTATTTTCAAGCAACACATCCTCTTCTTCTTTTGAAGGAAGTTTCTTCTCCGGTTCAGCTTCCTGATGCCTGAATGTTATATTACTTTTGTGAATCGGTAATATCATGAAAACTCCGCATTGTTAATAATATTAGAACGCATGTAAAAAAATATTTTGTTATTTGGTATATCTTTTTTTACAAATTTTAATATATTTTTCAAATGTATAAATTGAAAAATATGACTGTGAAAACTCCCATTAATATACAATACCATGCAAAGATATTTAATGAAAATTTTGAGATAAATTTCATAAAATATTTTATGCACAAATATCCCACTACCGCAGAAACAATAGTTCCGACAGTAATAGATATCCAGTTGTAATTAAGCGCCTCAGCTACATCTATTTTTATTAACGGATATACCATTGATGCGCCGAGTATTATAGGAATACTTAACAAAAAAGAATATCTTGCCGCAGTTTCTCTGTTTAAACCGGCAAATAATCCCGTTGCAATTGTCCACCCGGAACGGGAAAAACCGGGTAAAACAGCTAAACCTTGAGCTAAGCCAACTAAAACTGATTGTTTTAAATTTAACTTATCTGATTTATTATCACGTTTTTTAGATAGATATTCACTAAAGAACAGTACAAATCCGGTTACAATCAACAACCCTCCAACCAACGCAGGATGATACACAAGATGCTCCGCCACATCATTTAAAGGAAGCGCAAGAGCAATAGTTATTACTGTACCAAGAATTATATACAAGCCCAATTTAGCATTATGATTTGAAAAATCTTTATTTTTACAAGCAATAAATAAATCCCGTGCAATCTCATAAATTTCTTTTCTAAAAAATATAATAACTGCAATCAATGTTCCCAAATGAAGCATTATATCGAAAAATATTTCTTCATTTGATTGCTGAACAATTTCAATTCCCTTGAATGCCTTATAAAAATTTGAAGTAAAAACAAGGTGTGCAGAACTTGATATCGGCAAAAACTCACTTAATCCCTGCACTATACCCATTAATATTGACTGTATAAATCCCATCTATATCTCCCTAATGACAATACATGCACTCAAGATTAGCAAAACTAATCTTCTTCATAATAAGAACAGCAAGAAGTCTGCGTTTCCCACACAGAAATTTTACTCAATTGGAAGATTCTTTCTTTCAATTTTGAATAAATATATGCTGCAATAATCTCACTTGAAGGGCTTTCACCTTTAAATTCAGGTAAATCATTCAAATCTCTATGATCCAAACCATCTAATACCGCATTTAATTCACGCTTTAGAACTTTATAATCTATAAGAATATTACTCTTATCTAAAGATTCTCCTTTTACAAATGCTTCTACCATCCAATTATGTCCGTGCTGATTTTCGCAAGCACCATCATAATTCAACAAATGATGTGCGGCTGAAAAAAATGCCTGTGTTTTTATTTCGTACATATTGCTCCCCTTTATTACTGTTCACAAGAATTATATATATAATCGCATAAATCTCTTACTGCACCTTTTCCGCCTTCTTTTGACGAGATAAAGTTGCATATATTTTTTACCCTATCAACTGCATCTGCAGGGCAAGCAGAGATTGCGACTTTTTCAAGAATAGGAATATCGGGCTCATCATCACCCATATATGCTACTTGAGAGTAATCAAGTTCATACTTTTCCATAATACCTTCCAGTATTGGAAGTTTATTTTTGACACCCTGAAAAACTTCACTAAATCGTAAATCTTCAGCACGTCTATCAACAGTACCATTTCTACGACCTGTTATAACGGCTGTTAAAAAACCGCTTTTTACCATCTTTGCTAGGCCATGACCGTCTTTTGCATTAAATGTTTTATATTCTATACCGTTTTCATCATAAGTTATACTGCCATCGGTCATAACACCGTCTACATCAAAGGCTAAAAGTCTGATTTTTGAAGCTTTCTCTTTCAAATCCATTACGCTACACCCGCTCTTAATAAATCGTGAACATGAATAACACCTACAGGATAATTATCTTCATCAACAACCGCTAATGCCGTAATTGAATATTTTTCCATCAAATTCAGTGCAGAAGCAGCATAAGAATCAGATGTTATTCTTTTAGGATTTACCGTCATAACATCCTTTACACTCAACGATGAAGTATCGGAATATTTAATTATAGTTCTTCTGATATCACCATCTGTTAGAACTCCGACAAGACGCTTGTCAGATCCCAAAATCATGGACATACCCAATTTGTAATCAGAAATAGTTTTTATAACATCTTGGAAGCTGTCATCCTCACTGACTAATGGCATCTTATCTCCTGTTATCATCAAATCTCTGACCTTGTATGTCAAACCTTTACCAAGTTTTCCGGACGGATGGAACATTAAAAAGTCTTCTTTCGTAAAGCCTTTTTTCTCCATAAGACAAACCGCCAGAGCATCGCCCATTGCTAATGTAGCAGTAGTACTGGCTGTTGGAGCTTTACCCAAAGTATCTGCCTCTCTTTCAACGGATATATCCAAAACAACTTCACTTGTTCTCGCCAAAGTAGAATTTAAATTGCCGGTCATACCAATCATAGGGCAGCCGAAACGTTTTATTAACGGCAAAAGATTTAGCAATTCTTGAGTTTCACCGCTATTTGAAATAGCTATAATGACATCATTTCTTGTAATTACCCCTGAATCACCGTGAGTACTTTCTGCCGGATGCAAAAAATACGCAGGAGTACCGGTAGAAGACATCGTAGCCGCAATCTTTTTACCAATTAGGCCTGATTTACCCATGCCTGTGACGATTACACGGCCTTTGCAATTATACAAAATATCAATTGCCTTATCGAATTCTTCACCGATATTATCTTTCAATCTCAAAATAGATTTTGCTTCTATATCTAAAACTTCTTTTGCTGATTCAATAATACGTGATAAAGTCATTTCCATATATCCCTGCCTTTAATTTGTAACAGATGCACAAAACTTTGTTACAAAAGAATTATACAATAAATATCCAAAAAACTCATTCTCTTTACAAATATTTAAGATGTCATTCCGACAAATTTTACGATTTTGGCGCACGATTTGTAGATAGATTATAGTGTTTTGCCAGTGTTCGAGCAGTTCTATAAGATACATGGAGTTTTTTAGAAAGCTCAACATAAGTTTTACTGTTATTTATTGCCTCAGCTACTTCCGCTTTTGAAACAGGATATCTCTTTTTGGGAATGTTAATACCGTTATCTTTTAACACTTTTATAACATTTGCCTTATTAACAGAATACGCTTTTACAATATCACTGATATTCATACCTTTTTCTATACAGGCCATTAATTCTTGCTTTGTAATTTCGTTTGTTATTCCCTTCATTGATTGGGTTTTCAGACCGTGATTTTCCAATTTTTTCTTAATATATTGAGGAGAAACCTGATATTTTTTCCCGAGATCCTCTAAAGTAAAACCTTGTTTTAAATACATTTTTAATTCACTTAAAGGAATACGATCCACCTTTGCTTGAGTAACTTTCTTACCATATTTTTTAATCAAAGGAGTCAAAGCACCGGGATCGTCAATATTTAAAGCCTTTGCTATTTCTTTTTGAGACAATCCCATATCTATCAATGCGCACAATTCTGCTTCATCAATTTGTGCCAATGATTTTGCCTGTTTGGTCATTAGACCAAATCGTTTTAATAAGCTGCGAACTGTGCTTATTCCTACGCCCAAAATTTTTCCGACCTGACTTAAAGACTTACCTTCATTAATTAAAGTTTCGACTTGACCACGGTCAAATTTGTCATAATCCAACTGAACCGAACTTATAGCTGAATTTATGCCATTCTTTTTACAATATTTAAAAGCAGTAGCCTTTGAAATGCCCATAACCTCAGCAATTTGTCTGTAACTAAGTCCCTTACTTGTCAGTTCTTCAAGCTTTTTAGGATCTACATAAATTGGTTTTGCTTGAAAATTAGGGGCAGATGCATATTGATATGATGAGTTTATAAACATTTACGACTTCCTTTTCTATACCTAAAAACCGTAAAAAATTTTTTTGCCATCATAAAATATTTTTTAAGAACAACCTGAGTACCCACAATTTGGACAAATAAAGCAGCCTTCTGCCATGTGTATAGATGTTCCGCACTCAGGGCATTTTACCTCTTTTATTTCTCCTGTCGGGTTGTATTCTTCTGCTTCCGGTTGTTGTTCCGGCTGTTTTTGCTCCTGCAAATTCATAGGTTGAAAACTTCTTGAATTATTTCTATATACTGTAATTCCTTTCAATTTATTTTTATAGGCAAGGATATAAGTTTCTTTTATGTCTTCCCTTGTCGCAGATTCAACAAAATTTACCGTTTTTGATACCGCATTATCAGTGTGCATTTGAAATGCAGCTTGCATCTTTACATGCCAATACGGTGTAATATCATGAGCAGTTACAAAAACTTCTTTTGTATGAGTGTCCACAGAAAGGACATGCGCAACAGAACCATCTTTTGAGATTTCTTTCATAAGATCTTCACCATACAACCCGTTTATAATCATATAATTTTTAAATATCGGATTTATCTCCAGCATTTCGGTATTATCAAGAATTAACCTTGAGAATACCAGCCCGAATAACGGCTCAATACCGCATGAAGCTCCTGCAATCATAGATATGGTTCCTGTCGGAGCAATACATGTTGTTGTCGCATTGCGTAAGCCATATTTTTCAACTTGAGAATCCAATTCTGACCACTGTTCAAGAGAAATTTTACCAAAAGAATTCTCTTTATATTTTGAACTGAAATAATTTTTACCCTCATAAATACTTCCGCTAAAATTGGCAAAACGTCCCCTTTCTTGAGATAATTTCACAGACTCTCGTTTTGAGACATAATCAATAAATTCCATAACCTGCCCTGCAAGATTGACACCATCTTGGGATGAATACGAAATTTCAAGTTTCATGAGCATATCTGCCCAGCCCATAATTCCTAAACCTATTTTGCGGTTAGACTTTACCATTTTTTCTATTTGAGGCAAAGGATAATGATTTATATCAATTACGTTATCGAGAAAATGAATTGCAAGTTTGACAGTATTTTCTAAAAGACTCCAATTAATCTTTTTATCTTGAACCATTAATCCTAAATTTATAGAACCCAAATTACACGCTTCATAAGGCAAAAGAGGGACTTCGCCGCATGGGTTTGTTGATTCAATCTGTCCTATTTGCGGTGTCGGATTATCTTCATTCATTCTATCGATAAATATTATCCCCGGTTCACCGTTTGACCACGCCCTATCGACAATTTTATCAAATACAAATTTTGCACTCAGCTTATGATGAATACTCCCATCCTGAGGATTTATTAAATCATAATCCTCATTATTAAAGTATGCTTCCATAAATTTATCGGTCAAAGCAACAGAGATATTGAAATTATTCAATGAAGTATTATCTGATTTGCAATCAATAAATTCTAAAATATCAGGGTGATCAACTCGTAATATACCCATATTTGCTCCGCGTCTTGTTCCACCCTGCTTAACAGCTTCAGTTGCGGCATTAAAGACATTCATAAATGATACAGGGCCTGATGAAACACCCATTGTAGAACGCACTACACTATTTTTAGGCCTTAATCTTGAAAAGGAAAAACCCGTTCCCCCTCCAGACTGGTGAATAAGTGCGGTATTTTTAATCGTTTCAAATATCCCTTCCAATGTATCTTCCACAGGCAAAACAAAACAAGCGGCAAGCTGCCCGAGTTCTCTGCCGGCATTCATAAGTGTCGGAGAATTTGGCATAAAATACAGATTTGTCATAGCTGCATAAAAAGCATCCGACAATTTCTTAACTTCATCCGGACTTTTACCATAAGATAAATCTCCTTGAGCAATAGTTTCTGCTACTCTTTTAAACATATCCTCGGGAGTTTCGGTACAAACACCGTTTTTATCACGTTTCAAATATCTTTTTTCAAGTACTCTGATAGAATTCTCTGTTAAATTTAGTGTCAAATCACACCTCCGAAACCATAATAATATACACTTACATGACTAATTTTTTATATTTTACTATATACAAAAAAAATAATGAATTTTTCTATTGTAAACATAAAAAAAATTTGCTAAAATTTTACAAACGAGGAGAACTATATTATGTATTCAAACAATATTATCAGACAAAATCAAGCTAAAGTATTCTTATATATGGCAATTATGACCGCAATTATAGGGGTTTTGGGATACTTCGTATCAAGTTATTTCAATTTCGGTTTAACAGGTACCGGTATATTTCTCATAATTGCAGGGATTATAGACTTTATAGCATATTTTTTCTCAGACACATTTGTAATTAAATCTTCTGGAGCAAAAGAAATTAAGGAAGAACAAATGCCTGAATATTTTAAACTTGTTCGCGATATGTGCGAAAGAAACAAGATTAAAATGCCAAAATTATACTTGATTAACACAGGTGCGATGAATGCTTTTGCAACTGGCAGAAATAAAGACAAAGCAGTAGTTGCGGTAACAAGGGGACTTCTAGAAAAATTAACTCCCGAAGAAATTAGCGGAGTTGTTGGGCACGAACTTTCTCATATTGAAAACGGAGATATGTTCTTGATGTCTGTATTATCAATATTAGCAGGTTTTATAAGCATTATCGCAGATTCTTTCTGGTATAGCGGAATGGGAAGAAGCTCAGACAGAGATCGTTCAGGAATTGTCGCATTAATAGGACTTGCTCTCGCACTACTTGCCCCGATAACCGCAAGCCTGATTAAACTCGCAGTTTCTCGTTCAAGAGAATACATGGCAGATGCAAAAGGTGCACAAATTTGCGGTAACCCTTTGTATTTGGCTTCGGCATTGAATAAAATTAAAAACGATAGAATCCCACTTCCGGGAGCAGGACAGGCAACAGCGCATTTATATATTTCTAATCCGTTTAAAGGCGATTTTATTTCAAAACTCATGTCAACACACCCTGATACAGATGACAGAATTCAAAAATTAGAAAATATGAACATCAACGATAAAGGTTTATAATTTTAAAGGAGAATTAAGATGGGCGAAGAAGAGAAATTAGAGCAACAAGAAGAAAAAATTGTAATGGGCGGCAAGGCTGATCAAATTGTAAACTGTCAACGGTGCGGCAAAGAAATCAAAGTTCAAGACGGTCACTCATTTGAAACTGAAGACGGCAAAGAAGTTTATGTATGTAATGATTGTATTGCACAAATCAATCAAGCTTTGGAAGAAGAAACAAAAAATCCGAATATTTTTGGAGCCCTTCTTTTGGGGCTTATTGCAGGAATCGTTTGCGGCTTGGTTTGGTACTTTGTTGTTACAATGTCCAACACTGAATATGCAATTTTAACAATTTTAATGGGCTGGTTTATAGGATCAGCAGTATGTAAAGGTGCAGGTAATAAAAAAGGAATGAGACTTCAAATTATAGCAGCATTACTTACAGCTATAACTCTTGTATTATCGGAATTATTTATAGGGTTAAACTTTATTGCAAGTGATCCGGAAGTAAATATGACTATTTCTCAATTATTTTTAGGCTCTATATTCACAGGGGATATATTTAATTTGTTGTGGGAAGTTATAAAAAATGCAGGGCCGATAGGCTTACTTATATGGGGTTTTGGCTTATTTTGGGCTTATTCAATTCCAAGACCTACGAAAATATAATTATTTTTAAAAATAGAAAAAACATCGGGCAAATAAATTTTGTTCGATGTTTTTTATATCAAATTCTCCACAAAGAGAATACATTTTAATACATTTATGATATGCTTAAATCATGACAAGGAGAGTTTTTAGGGTTTTATTGTGTTTAGCAGTTGTTGCATTGATTTGCAAGGCTTGTATTGTGCGCGATATTCCGATAAAAAGCGAACAAACACAATCCGTAAATCAGAGCAACTTAAGCCTAAACTATACCCCGCCAAAAAATATCAATATAGACGGGGTAGATTACCTTGAATCTCAATCTCCTATCGGAACTTTTGGAGGAACTTTGGTCAATTCAACGATTGGCGAAGGGCCAAAGACATTCAATCCGTTTAACTGCAAAGATAATACATCTTCAATTATGGCAGGTGCTATGTATGATGGGCTTGTTACAACGCACCCGATTACAGGAGAACCTATACCAAAACTTGCCAAAAGTTTTTCTATTTCGCCGGATGGAAAAGTTTACACAATCAATCTAAGAAAAGGTATAAAATGGACTGATGGCAAAGAAATTACAGCTGATGATGTATTTTTCACTTGGAACAATATAATTTTTGCCGGCTATGGAGATACTTCTACACGTGATTCTTTATATATAAACGGAGAATTACCTAAAGTCAGAAAAATTGATAAATATACTGTAAATTTTACTCTCCCTCAACCTTATGCACCGTTTTTAAGGATGCTATCTACTGCTATTGCACCAAAGCACGCATTTGCACCGGCAGTACAAAAAGGGAAAAAATACTTTGATTCATTTCTATCAACAAACACAAAACCTCAAGATTTTGTAACTTCCGGAGCTTTCAAATTAAAAGAATATGTACCGGCTCAGCGTGTTGTATTTGAAAGAAATCCGAATTATTATGAAATAAATAAAAAAGGAGAAAAGCTTCCATATCTTGATAAACTTATTTATTTAATTGTGGGGGATTTGAATAATCAGGTTTTAAAATTTGAAGCAAAAGAACTTGATATTATATCTTTGCAAGGTTCAAAAGTTGCACGATATAAATCCTTAGAGCCTCATTCAGATTTCAAATTGTACAATTTAGGCCCTGATACCGGAACAATGTATTTATCTCTAAACCTGAATAACCGCAAAGACAACAAAGGCAAATATTACGTAGAACCAATTAAACAAAAATGGTTTAGCGATTTGAATTTCCGCAGAGCAATTGACTTTGCCATAGACAGAAAAAATATGGTATTAAACATTGCAAACGGAATAGGCGAGCCTTTATTTACACCGGAAAGTTTAAACTCAATCTACCTGAATAAAAACCTGAAACCTTATGATAAAAATATAACAAAATCTAAAGAATTACTTAAAAAATCAGGCTTTTACACAGATAAAAAAGGCCGCCTGTTTGACAAAGACGGAAACCGCGTAGAATTTAATCTCTATACAAACGCAGGGAATACCGAACGCGAAGCAATCGGTGTTATGATAAAACAAGACCTTGAAGATTTAGGAATGAAGGTTAATTTCAAACCAATAGAATTCAATTCTCTTGTAAACAAGCTTGTTTCAACATTTGATTGGGATATGGTAATAATGGGTCTTACCGGTTCTCCTCTTGAACCAAACGGGGGGAAAAATGTTTGGCTCTCTGACGGCAGATTGCATATGTTCAACATGAGAACAGAAGAGGAAGGCAAAGCAGGTCTTTTAACTTGGGAAAAAGAATTAGATGAAATGATGAACAAAGGGGCACTTGTTACCAAATTTGAAGACCGCAAAAAATATTATGATAAATATCAAGAAATAATTTATACTCAAAAACCAATGATATATATATACTCACCAATTTCAATTGTGGCAGTGAGAAATAAATTCAAAAATATATATCCGACATCATTAGGCGGAGTTATACACAACATCGAGGAAATATGGACACATTAAAATATATAATAAAGCGAATACTTCAAACCATACCACTTTTGATAGTGGTTTCTTTGATAAGCTTTTTTATAATCAGACTTTCGCCTGTTGATCCTTTAGCGGAATTGAAGTTAAATCCGTCAGTTTCACCTGAAACCGTTCGTATAGAAAGCCAAAGACTTGGACTTGATAAACCGATTATCATACAATATGGCAAATGGGCAAAATCTTTTGTAATGGGGGATTTAGGGGTTACATCAACAGGAGAAAAAGTCAGCCAAAAATTAAAAGAAAGAATTCCAAATACCCTTCTTTTAACAACAATTGTAATATTATTAACCTGGCTTTTAGGAGTACCATTGGGAATAATCGCCGCCGTGAGATGGAAAACCTCTTTTGATAGAATTCTTACGGTCTTTACAAGTATCGGAATGGCAATCCCGTCATTCTTCTTTGCGGTACTATTATTGATGTTTGCCGTAAAAACAGGGTGGTTCCCTATTGGAGGACTTACAAGCCCAAATTTTGCGGAAATGTCATTTGGTGGTAAATTTTGGGACATAACACACCATCTAATATTACCTGTTTTTGTATTGTTTACAATATCTTTAGCAGGATTGCAAAGACAAATGAGAGCAAATATGCTTGATGTTTTAGATAGTGATTATGTAAAATTTGCGAGGGCCAAAGGCTTATCTGAAAATATTGTAATATATAAACATGCGCTGAGAAATGCAGTGAACCCAATGATTACTCTTTTAGGATTTGAATTTGCAGGGCTTTTATCAGGTGCGGCTTTGACTGAATACGTCTTTCAGTATCCCGGGTTGGGACGTCTGATACTTGAAGCGGTTCTAAAATCAGATATAAATCTTGTTATGGCATCTTTGATGATGGGTGCTATAATGCTTGTTACAGGTAATTTAATTGCGGATATTCTTTTAATCATTACAGATCCGAGAATAAGGAGTAAGTCATGATAAAAGAAGTATTTAAGCAGTTGTGGAAAGATAAATTTGCAAGAATTGCGCTCATCGTTTTGGGGGTAATTTATCTTGCGCTGTTTTTGGCAGATTTTATTGCTCCTTATACAAAAGATTTTTCTGATAGAACAATGGCTTATGTCCCACCGTCAAAAGTATTTACGATAGATGAAAACGGTAAATTTTCAAAACCGTATACGTATAATTATGTGCGTGAATTTGATCAAGAAAGATTGGAAATTAAATATACTCTTGACCGTTCACAAAAGCATTACATAAAATTCTTTGCAAAAGGCCAGCCTTATAAGTTTTTAGGGTTAATAAAAATGAACCGCCATTTGTTTACAACAGATAACGGTGGCAGAATATTTATTTTGGGAACAGACATAAACGGACGTGATGTATTTTCAAGACTGCTATTTGGCGGCAGAATTTCTATGACGATAGGATTTCTTGCGCTGTTTGTGCTTTTCCCAATCGGGCTATTATATGGGGGGATTTCAGGGTATTTGGGCGGCAAAGTCGATATCGTTATGATGAGATTTGCAGAAAGTATCATGTCCATTCCGAGTTTTTATTTGTTAATTATTCTCGCATCTATCCTTCCTGCAGGAATGACAAGCACACAGAGGTTTTTACTCATTGTATTAATTCTTGCACTCATTGGATGGGCAGGATTTGCAAGGGTTGTCAGGGGTATGGTTTTATCTATAAAAACTCAAGAATATGTTCAAGCTGCACAAACCATCGGCAATTCTAAACTCGGGATTATAATAAAACACATCTTGCCTCAGACAACAAGTTTCGTTATTGTAGCAATGACTCTTTCTGTTCCGTCATATATATTATCTGAATCAGGTTTAAGTTTCTTAGGTTTGGGTATTCAACAACCGGATGCAAGCTGGGGTAATATGTTAAAAGAAGCACAGGAATTCACAAATATTTTGTACAGACCTTGGCTTTTAACTCCGGGATTTTTAATTTTTGTATCTGTTTTGGCATTTAACTTGATAGGTGATACAATCAGAGATGTGTTAGACCCAAAAAGTAAAGTAAGATAGGGGTAAGTATGATATGTAACTTTGAACAAATGATTAATGTTGATTTCATAATCAGAGTGTCAGCAGCTGTCGCATTTGGTTTTTGCGTAGGTTTGGAAAGAGAACTTACAAACAAATATGCAGGTTTAAGAACACACATTATGGTAGCGCTCGGTGCGTGTATTTTTACTTTGATTTCTATATACGGATTTCCGACATTTGCACAAGGGGATAACGTTGTAGTATCACAAGCAACAGGCGTTAGGGATACTGCAAGGGTAGCGGCTCAAGTTGTTACAGGTATCGGTTTTATCGGTGCCGGCACAGTTTTGAGAAACGGTCCTATTGTTTTAGGTTTAACAACTGCTTCAACTTTATGGATTGCGGCAAGTATCGGTATGGCATGCGGTGCCGGAATGTTTGATATCGCATTTGCCGGAACAGCACTTGCTATACTAACCCTTGTTATGATTAGAATTTTTGAAAAAAATGTTTTACCAAGCAGCACAAAAAATACTAAAATGATAAAAATAAGTCTTGTATGTGCAAAAGATTACGCACCAAAAGTACAAGAATTTATTACAGAAAGATATCAAGACATCTCAGAAGTGACAAAAAGATTTATGAAAGCGGATGGAAACTCCGTAAAACTTACTTGTATTATCTCAATCAATGACAGAAAACCAATAAAAGATTTATACAAATCATTCCAAAATCTGCAAGATATAGAATCTATCTCAATACAAGAATTTACAGAGAAATAAACAGTTACAAAAACCTTTACATTACGCCGATTTTTAGATAGTATAAAATTTAAGTAAAGGGAGAAATTGAATTGAAATATAAAAGAATTTTGTTAAAAATAAGCGGGGAAGCACTACTTGGCGATCAACAATTCGGAATTGCACCTGAACCTGTTCAAATGATATGCAAAGAAATTAAACAAGCAACAGACATGGGAGCTCAAGTTGCGGTTGTTGTCGGAGGCGGCAACATATTCCGAGGAGTGAAGAACAGTGCAAAAATAGGTTTAGACAGAGCATCAGGAGATTATATCGGAATGCTTGCCACCGTAATGAATGCCATAACTTTACAAAGCTCTCTTACTCAAATGGGGGTAGGCTGCAGAGTTATGACAGCAATTGCCATGAACCAAATAGGAGAACCGTATATTCGCCATCGTGCAATAAGACACCTTGAAAAAGGAAGAGTTGTAATATTCGCAGCCGGAACAGGAAACCCATTCTTTACAACAGACACCGCTTCTGCTTTAAGAGCATCCGAGATTAATGCACAAGCTATGTTAATGGCTAAAAATGGCGTAGACGGGGTTTACACAGCAGACCCAAACATTGATCCGACAGCAACAAAAATTGATGATATGACTTATGACGATATCATTAAAAAAGGTTTAAAAGTAATGGATACATCTGCATGCGATTTGTGCAGACAAAATAATATTCCGATAATAGTTTTTGATTTCAAAAAAGAAGGCGGAATTAAAGAAATCCTTGAAGGGAAAAAATTAGGAACTTATATACATTAGAAAGAGGTAAAAAATGTCAGAAGCATTAGATGAATTATTTTTATTCGGCGAAGAAAAAATGGAAAAAGCACTTTCACAGCTTCAAAAAGAATTTGGAACAATCCGTTCAGGACGTGCTAACCCTGCGATTTTAGATAAAGTTATAGTTGAATATTACGGAGCACCAACTCCTTTAAGACAAATGTCACAAGTATCTGTTCAAGACGGTACAACACTTGTTATTACACCTTATGATAAAACAATTATGAAAGAAATCGAAAAAGCAATTATTAAAGCTGAAATTGGTATCACACCAAACTCAGACGGCATCTGCATAAGATTGCCTTTCCCTCCGTTGACTGAAGACAGACGCCGCGAAATTGCAAAAGACGTTAAAAAACTTGGAGAAGATGCTAAAATTGCAATAAGAAATATTCGTCGTGATATGGTTGATAAACTTAAAAAAGTTGAAAAAGACGAAAATCTTCCTGAAGACGCAGTTAAAGACAACCAAGATACCATTCAAAAACTAACAGACAAATATACAAATAATATCGATAAAGCTGTTGAAGTTAAAGAAAAAGAGGTTATGACAGTATAATGAAACTGGACTTAGGGTTTAATAAAAATGCAATAAGAATGCTAACCGGTCTTTTATTGGGTTGGGTGGTTACGGTTTGCCTTATATACGGAAAGCTTGTCCTTTTAGGTTTGCTTATAGTTGTAATGGCTTTTGTATCAAGAGAGTATGTAAAAATACTAAACCACAAAGGATTTTACCCGAGTCTCAAAGTTATCTATGCAATAGAAGCAATTTTAGCAATTATAGTCTATTTTGAAAGATTTGATTTAGTTGCAGCAACACTAACCCTATGTTCAATGGCTTCGTTTATGTGGGTATTATTTGTCGGAAGACAACCTTATATAGCAAACGTTGCAACTACATTATTCGGTATGGTATATTGCGGTTGGTTTCCTTTGCATTTGATATTTTTCAGAAACCTGTCAAATTCAACATACGATAGCGGACTTGGATTTGTAATTTTGATGTTTATTTCTATAATTGCAACTGACGTAGGGTGCTATTATGTTGGTACAAAACTGGGAAAACACAAACTTGCACCGACAGTAAGCCCGAATAAATCTATTGAAGGTTCAATAGGCGGTGCGGTTTGCGCAATTATAGCATCCTTAATTATAGGTATGTACCTTGGCTTGAGCTGGTGGATGTGCGTGCTTGCGGGTATATTATGTACAACATTCGCTCAAATTGGGGATTTATGCGAATCACTGCTTAAAAGAGATGCCGGAGTTAAAGATTCCGGAGATACTCTTCCGGGACATGGGGGATTTTTAGACAGAACAGATAGTTTTGCTCTTACAATTCCTATTATGTACTATTTCTTTAAATACTTTGTATTTAAAACAGAATGGATTTCAACAGCATTAAACTTTATAAAGGATTTCATTAAATGACATCCGTTTTTGAAATATTCGGGATAGAAACAATAACACCTGACTATTACCGTCAGGCTCTGACACATCCGTCATTTTCAAAAGAGAAAAATTTAGCATATTCAGAATGTTATGAACGTCTGGAGTTCTTGGGGGATGCCGTTTTAAAACTGACAGTTTCAGATGTATTGTTCAAAACTTATCCAAATTCGACCGAAGGAGAATTGTCAAAAATCCGAAGTATTATAGTTTCTGATAATACTCTTGCCCAAATTGCAAAAACTAACAGATTAAGAGAACTTATTATAATTGCACCACACGATGAAAAACAGGGATGCCGTAATTTGAATTCTGTTTGTGCATGCGTTTTTGAAGCAATTTTGGGTGCATACTATTTGGATGGAAAACTTGAAGAAGTTAAAAAATATATTGAAAAAACTTTTCAACCATTTATAGAAGAAGTTAAAAACAATTTTGGCAAATACAACGCAAAAGAAATTCTTCAAGAATACACCCAGAGCAAAACTAAAACAAGACCTGTATATACGGTAATAAAAGAAAGCGGTCCGGCACATAAAAGAATTTTTACGGTAGAAGTTAAGTATAACGATGAAGTTTTAGCAATTGAAGAAGGGCTAACTAAAAAAGATGCCGAACAAAAGGCTGCACACTCGGCTTGCGAAAAACTCGGGGTAATATAAAGAGGAAAACAAATGAATACAATAATTTCGCCATCAATATTATCAGCAGATTTTGCAAACCTTGAAAGAGATATAAAACTCATTGAAAAAGGGGGCGCAGATTGGGTTCATATTGACGTTATGGACGGGCATTTTGTCCCGAACATAACTATTGGAGTTCCGGTTGTTAAATCACTAAAAAAAATCACAAACCTGCCACTGGATGTTCATTTAATGATTGAAAATCCTGATAAATATATTGAACCATTTGCAAAAGCCGGCGCAGATATTTTGACATTCCACTATGAAACAGGAGTGAATATAGAAAAAACAATTACAGACATAAAATCCTACGGTGCAAAAGCAGGGATTTCAATAAAACCAAAAACGCAACCTGAAGTTTTGCTGCCATTTTTAGATAAAATAGATATGGTTCTTGTTATGACAGTAGAACCGGGGTTTGGCGGTCAGGAATTTATAAATGATTGTGCCGAAAAAATCAAATTTATAAAAGAAAATTCTAAAAGGGATTTAATTATCCAGGTTGATGGCGGTATTAACGACAAAACAGCGCAAATATGCAAATCTTATGGTGCTAATTCTCTTGTTGCAGGAAGTTATATTTACAAATCACCTGATATCACAGAAGCAATCAAATCACTTAAATAATTTATCCTTCTTCAACCCACTCACCTTTGCGGACTTTTCTTTTAAGAATTTCGTCAATGCTTACATCCATTTTTGCAGTTCTGTCTGTACCATCATTTTGAGATGCTTTAATATCTTTATCTGCTTCTTTTGTTTTTGATTTTTCGAATGTTTCTTCTTTTACTTCACCGTTTTTGCCTTCATTTTCATCATTTTTCTTGTTTGGAGTTCCGGCAACACCTGTTATATTTTCGACCTGAGATTTTAGACCCGATGCAGACATCATGTTTGAATTATTTGTGCTAACAGCTTGGGCTTGTACGCTATATCCGCGATTACCAACTTGTGTAGAGTTTTCTCCTGATTTTTCTGCCATTTTACCAATTGCATAATCTAAAATTCGCCAAATGAAATACTCATGCTTTGATTGCTCTATTAAATCTTTACCGGTATCAGATGTAACTCCTCCAAAATCAACAGCGTCAAACAATGTAGGAGTTTCGCCGTCAAGGGAAGCCCCGATACCATTCATAACTCCTTCAGATTCAGATATTGATTTTTGACCTTCATTGCCATAGCGCTGCAATTGAGCGTTTAAATTCTCCAATTTTGAAATTATAGAAGGGTCATTTTTACTATTATTTATGTTATCAATATGATTTTTAAATTCTTTTTTCAAAGCTGATGCATCAGATAACAATTTTGAAATTTCTGCCTCTAATTCTTGATCCTCTTCATTTGATCTATTCTCAAGAACTCTCATAATAAAAGAACTCCAAAAAGCCGCTTGAGATGAATTCCTGCTATCTTTATCGAATTTTATAGCTTGCTTTCTAAGGCTTACACCATCAGAAATCATTTGTTGGCGCTTTTCTTGAGCTTTTGTCAATGGAGGAGCTTCAGGATTTTCATTCTCTTCATCTGTTTCGTCGTCTGCATTTGTATTGACTTTATTATTCGGAGCTGGCTTTGATATAGCACCTTGCTCTACCATATCAGAATTTTGAGAAAGGTCTAATTGAGAAGTATCTCCGGCTTCTTTTGTATTATCTTCCACAAAAGATTTTTCCGGTTTACTATCTGCCTCATTATAACGAGTTTGAGATTTTGCTGCTTCATAGGTTATATTATCATTATCATGCGCTTCGATTGAATTCAAAAACTCTTGAGCCCACTGTAAATAAACATTAGGCACATCAACCCCTTGGCGTTCATACTTCATAATTTCTTTTGCAGTAAGCTGACGCCAATTGATTTTATTTGGATTAAAAGCTTCTATTCTGGAAATTTCCATAGTACGCCCTTGTTTTTCTCGTAATAAAACTATCGGCAAATATTTGTAAAACTTTAGAAAATAAATATAAGAGTTTAAGAAAAGTTACAATTATTCATTCAATTAAGGGATGAAAATTTTTGCATATAAATTAAAATAATAAAACAGTAATGAGGTGTAATATGAAATACGAAGAATTGATGGCCAAAGCAATAAAAGTTTCAAGAAATTCCTATTCACCGTATTCAAAATTCGCAGTTGGAGCTTGCGTTTTGACAACCGCAGGGAATGTATATACCGGCTGTAACTTTGAAAATTCAAGTTTTGGGATGACAATTTGTGCAGAAAGAAATGCAATCGGTTCAGCAATTGCAGCGGGAGATAAAAAAATTAAAGCAGTAGCTATTTATTCCCCAAACCAGGATAATTGTGCACCTTGCGGTGCATGCAGACAAGTCATGCACGAATTTTGCGACAAAGATGAGGATGTTGATATCATATTAAAAAATGGAGACGAGCTTAAAATATACACCCTATCTGAGCTGCTTCCGGAAAGTTTTAATCTGTAAATGTATATCTTTGAATTATTATATAAGATTTTTAAAGGTAAAAACTATTACAAACGTCCGCCAAAAGATTTTGACGCTCAGGATTTGGAAGAAAATCCATCTGAATGCGAACACTTGTTTATGCCGATTGATTCATCAGGAGAATACTTTGCGTGCCAAAATTGTGGTATAGTAATATCTAAAGAAGAATTGGAAAAATAATTTTTGTCACTTACCCTTTGATTGTCTAAAAATTATTTTATATTGACAATCTAAAGACAAGAATATAGAATTCATTTAAAGGAGTATAAAATGAATTGTCGACGGATTACAACAAGCACAAGTTTTAAGAGTGGTCAGCTGTACCATAAATTTAACTCATTTGATATACACCAATTGCAACAAAAAGCACTTGAAAATAATAAAAGCAAAATTTTCCAAAATCTTGATAACGATCAGAGCTTTTGGGTCGGTATTTTAAGTATTTTCGGTGCAAAACCACGTTTTTCAGAATTAAGAAAATATGAAATGCAAAATGATAAATCTTCTATGGAAAGAATAACCCAAGGTATAGCAGATACTTGGCAAAAAGTCGGCAATACGCTCAGAAAAATAATTGGCGGGGAATAAAACTAAAAATTTGTATCAAAACATATGTTTTGGTGTTATAATAGAAATATATTTAAGTAGGTATTGCAACAATTAGTAGCAATTTTTCCCCGGGATGTAGCGCAGCTTGGTAGCGCACCACGTTCGGGACGTGGGGGTCGCAGGTTCAAATCCTGTCATCCCGACCATTAAAAAAGGCCCAATTAAAATTGGGTCTTTTTGATATTTACAGTGTAAACTTTAGTTTACTAAACTATTTAACACAACCTGTCAAGAGTTCTTTGACTTCTTTTCGTTTAATTTTGCTTGTTGCAGTTCGAGGAAGCGAAGTTTCTCTTACCACAATATTTATCGGGCGTTTATATGGTGCAAGCTGATTTGATAAACGTTTTACCTCTGCTTTTACTGCGGCTTCCATATCTTCAAACTTGTCAAATTTTTCAGCAAACTCTTTTGTCGGAACAAAAACAGCAACAATCTCTTCGCAACCGTCTTTCTCACCGCCTGCTTTTGGCATGCCGACAACGCAAACCTCTGCAAAAGCATCGCTCTGCTGCATGACAGTTTCTACTTCTTCCGGAAATACTTTTTTACCGCCGGATAATACAATCATATTTTTAATTCTACCTGTAATATACAAAAGTCCGTTGCGAATTTCTGCAATATCACCAGTATGGAACCATCCGTCAGGCTCTAAAACTTCATCTGTTAAATCCTGTCTGCCATAGTAACCTTTCATTACAGATGGTCCTTTGACAAGTAATTCACCCGTTTCCTCGTCTATTTTTGCTTCATAAGAGCTCATTATAGGCCCAACAGAATGAATGTTGTCCTGCCTTGGGTTATTACACATTGAAACAACAGGACTTGTTTCTGATAATCCGTATCCTTGGAATATCCTTACACCAATTCTCTTAAACCATGCACCTACAATAGGATCCAATGGCGCTCCGCCTGAAATATATCCAAAAAATTCTCTACCATACAATCTATGGATTGTTCTGAACATTAAACGCCTTATCCTGAACGGTAAAAATTTCGCCAAATGATATTTTAAATTAAACATAAATCTGTACATAAAAGATTTTTTGCTAATTTCTGATTCAAAATACGCCTTTAATAATTTTAAAAACGCAGGAACAGTAACCATAAAACGTATTTTCTTTTCTTGCATAATATCAAGAACATCTTTTGGTTTTAAACTGCTTGTATAATATACCGAATAACCGTGAGTTAACATCGTAAAAAATCCAACTGTCATCTCGAATAAATGATTCATCGGTAATATTGAAAGTAAACGCATTTCCTTATTTTTAGGCATCATACTTTTTAAAATTTCACGCATACCGTACATCTGCGCAAGCATATTTTTATACGTTGTTTGAACACCCTTTGGTGCGCCTGTTGTACCTGAAGTATAAATTATAAATGCAGTATCATTAAGCGGTCTGCGGCGCCATTTTGCACTATAATTTGCAGGAATTGAATATACACTCGGAGTCTGAGCACTTTCATGTTCTGATGCTTCCATCAAAATTATATGCTTAATTGAAGGTATTTTAGATTTTAATTCTTGAGCTCTTTCGTAATTTTTACTTGATGTCATTAAAACAGTCGGCTCACAACTTGATAATATTGAAGTCAATTCATATATAGTAAGTTTATTATCTAAAGGGACAATAGTTAAACCCGCAAGAACAGAACCGAATACACATACACCATACTCAGGCAAAGACTCAGATAATATTGCCAACTTTTCACCTTTTGGGATTTGTAAATCATTTATCAGATATGCGCCCAAACGTGATGCCAACAAGCCTAAGCCTTTATATGTGAATTCGCTCCACCCCCACATTGTTTTCATACCAAGGGCAACACGTTTTTGGTTTTCTATGGTAGTTTTTTCCAATAAGGTAAATATATTTTCATATTTCATAACAACTCCCTCTATTACTCTATCATTATGTATTACAAGTATTTTACTCAAAAAAAATTATACATGCAAGAAAAAAAGAGCAGATGAATTCTGCTCTTTTACAATATTTTTTATTTAATGATGAAATATCATTGAATCAAAAAACTGATCCCACATCTGAGTTATCATACTCTTTTTAGATGTTGAGAATTTTTGTAAATTTTCTAACAAACTTTCAATAAATTTTGTTGCACCCTTATCTGAACCTTGAAATTCTTTTAATCCGACAATCTGATCACCGTTTATATGATAAACAGAAATTTTAGACGGTAAATCCGGATTTTGTAACAAAACTTGATCCATATTATCCAGTACATGAATAGATGAACCATCTTTTAACGGCAATTGAGCATGCAAAAGATTGTTTTCTTTAGCATACTTTGCCAAGTCGTAATCTAATTTAATCCCTTTAATTGGTAATATTGGCATGAAATTCTCCTTTTTGCTTATATATAAAATATTAACAAAAAAAAATTTGCGGGGTAAAAAATAAATACTGCACTAAACATAAAAATTGACCATAATTGAATTTAATGTTTTAATTAGATTATGAATTATATTTTCTATTTTTTAATAGTGATTTCAATAATAATAGGTGCAATTAACGGCAAACTCCAAGAAGTTACAAATGCTGTTATGGAAGGTGCGGAACTCTCTGTTAAAGTTGCGTTTTCTCTTATTGGAATAATGGCTTTTTGGCTTGGGATAATGAAAATTGCACAAAAATCCGGAATAATTGATTGGATTGCAAAAGTTTTAAAACCAATAACAAAAGTACTTTTTAACGAAATTCCACCGGAATCTGATGCAGTTGGCGATATAGCAATGAATTTCACCGCAAATGCTTTTGGGCTGTCAAATGCCGCAACTCCATTCGGCTTAAAAGCAATGGAAAAATTGCAAGAAGTAAATAAAGATAAAACTTCCGCGTCAAATTCAATGTGTTTGCTTTTAGGTATGAATACTGCAGGTTTTCAACTAATTCCTACGACTGTTCTTGCCGTTTTGGTCGGAATAGGGTACAAAAACCCAACGGAGATTATTGCACCTACACTTTTGGTAACTACAATAGCCTTTGTCAGTGCAATTATACTTTCAAAAATTTTCCAAAAATTTTGGAAGCCGCAAATAGAGGGGGTTAAAGATGAACAATCTGATTAATCTCATATCTCTTTGGGCTCTGCCTATAATACTTTTGGTTATATTAACAGTCGGAATATTTAAAAAAGTTCCAATCTATGAGGAATTTACCGAAGGTGCAAAAGACGGGTTTAAAATTGCCATAAAAATTATACCATACCTTGTTGCGATAATTGTCGGGATATCAATGTTAAGAGCAAGCGGAGCTATTGAAATGTGTTCAAATTTATTCTCCGGAGTTTTGACAAAATTCAACGTTCCGGCTGATACACTGCCTCTAATGATAGTTCGTTCTCTGTCAGGTTCAGCAGCTTTGGGAGTATTTTCTGATATAGCAAACAATCTTGGCCCTGACTCTTTTGCCACTAAACTTGCAGCAATAATGGTCGGCAGCAGCGAAACGACATTCTATGTTTTGGCTGTATATTTTGGAGCAGTAGGAATTAAAAAACTAAGATATGCAATACTTGTCGGGATTTTAGCTGATATTATAGGAATTATTGCAGCAATTTGGGTTGCGAATTTGATGTTTGCGTAAAATCTACCCAGCTTTGAGTGTAACTATCAGTTTCATTCTTTACAGCTTGCTTGATTAACACAGCATAATTTATATTTATGCAGTCAATTTTTTCAATTCTCTCTACTATATAACCTTTAGCACCGCAATTATGACAAAAATGATTTGCAGGGACAACTTCTCCATTTTTAATTGTAGCAATTTCTTTTAACCCGCAAGAGGCACAACGAACCAAATACCATTGATTTTCGATGAGTTCTCCACAATCAGGGCAATAATAGAAGTCCGCATCTATTGGAACATGCTCATGTGAACATTTTTTTTCTATTCCGAATAATTTACTCCATCTCATACAAGCATTTGTAATGATATTTTTTTTAAAGTCAATTTTATATAAGTTTAGATGCATTATATGAACTTCTGACAAGCGGACCTATTTGGAAATTTTTAAAACCGATTTCTCTTGCCACTTGCTTTAATGTTTCATATTCTTCCAATTCATAATATTTTGCGACAGATAAATGTTCTTTTGACGGTTGAATATACTGACCGATTGTTAAAATATCACATCCGACATTATGTAAATCATGTAAAGTTTCTTCAATCTGATTATAAGTCTCGCCAAGCCCAATCATCAAGCCTGATTTTGTCTGAATTGAGCTGTTATTTTTAACATATTCAAGCACTTTTAAAGAATTTTCATAATTACCTTGAGGTCTTGCAGTTTTAAAAAGTTCTTTTACCGTTTCAATATTATGATTAAATACATCAGGCTTTGCCTGTATAATAACATCCAAAGATTCTTTACGATTTTTAAAATCAGGGGTTAAAATTTCAATCCGAGTTTTAGGAGATAACTTTTTAATTTCATGAATACAATTTGCAAAATGCTCTGCACCGCCATCATCAAGATCATCACGAGTTACAGAAGTAATAACAGCATATTTTAGGCCTAAATCATACACCGCACGAGCTACATGCAAAGGTTCATCCATATCCAAAGGCTCCGGCCTGTGACAAGAAATGTTACAATATCTGCAATTACGAGTACAATAATTGCCCATTATCAAAAAAGTAGCCGTTCTGTTTGAGTAACACTCATTTTTATTCGGACACCTTGCATTTTCACAAACAGTATTCAAACAATTTGTTTTGAGTATTTTTCTTACCTCTCTTGTCTTCTCTGTATCTATTATCGGCCTTTTTAAATATTGCGGTAATCTTGTTGGCAATTTTTTCTCCTTTTATGTTTTAATAAAATTATATAACAAATTTATTTTTGTTTTGTTTTATGATATAATATAATTATAAATAAAGTAGTAATATAAAATGAATATAGGAGTCATAGGATGAAAAAATCAGTTTTATTATTAGCAGTTCTAATTTTTGCAGGAACTACTTGTGCAATGGCTGGTGAGCCATTGATACTAGAACCGTTGAACTCAACAGTTTTGTCAAGTTCACCTGCTAACTACGATGCAACAACTGTATATGGTGAAGTAAAATCACCTATCGGCGGCGGTGTTTATGAAGCAACATATACACCTACAACACCTTATGAATACGGAGAAAACATGGTTCCTCAAAACGCAGCAGCAAAAGGTGAACCAATTCCTGTTAAAAAAGAACGCAGAATCAATATACGTACTAAACAAAGAAGCCAAGGAAATGAATATTGGAATCCGGGCGGAAAAGGTACTAAATCATTCTTCTAATCAAAAGTTTTTAGAAATGAAAGGCACTCTTTAAATAGAGTGCTTTTTATTTTGTTTTTTTCTGTTACAATAAATGTATATAATTTTAATGGAGATTGAGAGGAATGATACATTTTATCCACGAAAACGCGATGCTTGTTTCCGGCTTGATTCTTTTAATTGCATATATTTTTATTGCAAGCGAAAAAATTCAAAAATCAGTTGTCGCACTTACCGGAGCATCGATTGCTATGTTAATGGGACTATTACCATTTGAAGGGCATTATGACCTTGCGACATCAACATATATAAAAGGCTTATTTGAACATATTGATTTTCAAGTAATATTTCTACTTATTGGCATGATGATTATTGTACATATATCAAGCAGAAGCGGAGTTTTTAAATGGTTGGCACTGGAAATTTTGCATCTTACAAAGGGGCATCCCAAAACAGTTTTATTTTCACTAGCGGCATTTACCGCTATAGCTTCCGCATTTTTAGATAATGTAACAACAGTTGTTTTAATGATGCCTATCACATTTGTTATAGCCAAAGAATTTGAAACAGACCCTGTTCCTTTTTTGATAACAGAAGTATTAGCTTCTAATATCGGCGGTACGGCAACTCTTATCGGAGATCCCCCAAATATTATTATTGGAACAAAAGCAGGTTTGAGTTTTATGGATTTTGTAAGAGAACTTACTCCTATTGTTGCAATTATTTTTATTGTTTCAGTAAGTATATTAATTTTTATGTTCAGAAAAGGCTTGAAGGCAACACCTGAAAAAATGCAACACATTGCAACTATTGACAATTCACAAACAATTACAGACAAGAGTTTAATGATTCGTTCAGTTGCGACAATATTACTTGTAATTTTAGGTTTTGTAACCCACGATATAACACATATCCCTGCGTATGTATTTGCTGTCGCAGGCGCATCTTTCTTGTTATTGTTTGAAAAACCAAAAGAAATATATAGAGATGTGGAATGGTTAACTATATTTTTCTTTGTGGGTCTATTTATTATAATCGGAGCTTTTGAAGCCAACGGAGGTATAAAATTCCTTGCTGACGGGCTTATTAACCTAACGCACGGCAGCCTTGAAATGGCTTCAATGATTATATTGTGGGCTTCAGGGGTACTCTCTGGTATTATTGATAATATCCCTTATACCGCAACAATGGCCCCTTTAATCTCCGAGCTGATTAATCCGGCCAATCCAAATGCAATAACGGGTAATGTACATGCGCTATGGTGGTCATTATCCTTAGGAGCATGCCTTGGAGGAAATTTAACAATCATCGGCGCAGCCGCAAATGTTTTAGTAAGTGAAACCGCGGCATCTAAAGGATATAAAATATCATTTATCAGATTTATGAAATATGGAGCCTTTGTTACAATAATTTCACTTGTATTAAGCAGCGCTTATATTTATTTAAGATACTTAAATTAGTTTAAAATCATAAAAAGAAACAGACTTACGCAGTCTGTTTCTTTTTTATTTTTTTTGATATACTTATATAAATTAAGTAGGGGTATTAGGGAGAAATAAAATGACAGTATTAAAAATTGAACAATTGGAAAACAATAAAATATTACCGGAATATAAAACAGAAGGGGCCGCTGGAATGGATTTGTGTGCAGCGATAGAAGAACCTATAACTTTGCAGCCACTTGAAAGAACACTTATCCCAACAGGTTTGAAAATAGAGTTAGAACACGGATACGAAGCTCAAATAAGACCGCGTTCAGGAATGTCAATAAAACACGGAATAACTCTGATAAATTGCGTTGGAACAATAGATGAAGATTACAGAGGAGAAGTTTGCGTACCGGTTGTAAATATCTCTAATGAAGCTTATACAATTGAACCTCAAGAAAGAATAGCCCAAATGGTTATCGCAAAATATGAACAAGCTAAAATTGAAGTAGTAACAGAATTAACGACAACTGCACGTGGAGCAGGCGGTTTCGGATCCACCGGAAAATAATTTAGAAATCCATATCCATGAAATCGTCTTCTTTTTTGTAATTCTTTTTAGCTCTGGAATTACGTACTCTTTCGTTTTTCTTTTTCACTTTATTTGGAAGTTTGCGGTAAGCATTGTCCAAAGAGACTTTTGTAATAACATCACCATTTTTTCTGTCATAAAATGTTAACCAAAAATTGCGATTTATATTATCAACAGAAAAAGATACATCTTCAATAAGTTTATCGCCCGGTTTAATTTGTTTAAACATAAGACGTGTATTTCCAAATATTGAAGGGCTGAATTTGACATTGTAGTCGTTGACCAAAGACATATCAAAACCCGAAAGTGTCTTGTCAGACATATTTGAAATCAAAACGGTCAAAGTAATTGTATTAGCTTCCCCAAAAGGATCTTTCTCATGTTTTATATTATTTATACTAACTGTCAATCCGTCATATAAAACTTCTTCTTGTCTTAGTGCTTCTTCTTTGTATACCGGCAAATCAACAGGAGAGCTTATTTTAACCTTGATTTCATCCCCCGGAGCTATCAAAACATTATTACCTTTTCGGATTAAAGATGCTCCAAGCCCTACAACACCCCCAACGGCTGCACCTCCAGCAAGTGTATACCCTTGAGATGCAATAGCTGCACCTAAGCCTAGCCAATTTAATGCAACAAGCCCGCCGACAGCTCCACCTGCAACAGTATACCCGACATCCTGAGCAACAATCTTTCCAACTTCCGCAACAGGATGCAATTTTGTACTCATACGACCCTCAATAGGAATTTCACGGCCATCCGGAGTAACCAAATAATCAAAAGATAACTCTAATGTAGCAGAACGGCCCAATCTTGCAGCTTCCGTTGTAGAGTCTAATCTACCGTGAGCAACAGTTCCCTTAGGGATAATTATACCCTTATCACCATACACATCAGATGTTACTTCCGCAAAAAACTCATCCCCCTCCACAGAAAAAGATGAATCTAAAACCTGAGATACTGTCATACGTATTACATCTTTACGATCAAGAGTTTCAACTTTGCCCGTAAAAAGCTCGCTCTCCATCTGTTTATATTCATCATATTCCGTAACAATACCCTTTAACGGCTCTTGTGCGGATAATGGCAACATAAAACCGTTTAATAAAAATATTAAAATTAATATAAGACTATATAACTTTCTCATAACACAATTATATAACATTATTTATCTTGGGCAAATAATGTTAAAAACAATAATTATTTCTATACTTCTTTTTGTTCTTCTACTTCTTTGGCAATTTCTTCAATGAGGCTGTTTATTTGAGCAGGTTCAAAACAAGAACAAGAATTCCAAATCAAAGTAGGTTTAGGCTCTAACAACAAAGGACTAGGATAATCATTATGACATTGCCCTTTTAACATATTTGCCGTACCGTCAGCAACTGAAGTAAATTTTGAACAACAACTGCAAATTTTTAAAATCAAACCATAATCAGACATCTTTGATTTCAACTGCTGCAAAGCATCTATCATTCTCAAGTGAGAATCTGTTGTATATTTTTTATTTTTATAAATAAATCTGATTTTAGCAAGACCGGACTCTGTCGAAATAAACTCCAACTTACAAGTTCTATCGCCATGCTTTGTCTGAACAGCAGCATCTATTGACAATTTATCAACATCTTTATCTGTATTTGCTCCAAGTTTTCTGACTATATAACGCACCGGCGGCAAATTCCATATTATGTGACAAATTGAATACAACGGATGAAGCATCAGCATTACAATCTCTTTTGCCGTAAGTTTAGAATTCCATAAACTCAAACCTAAAACAACTAATAACACTATCGCAGAATATATAACCGTTTTACATCTGACAGCAAATGTAAAATTGTACGAATACCATATTAGAAGAAGATAACCCGCAAATACCATCCAAAAATTAGGATTTAACAAAGAACAAACTTGTTCAATAAATGCAAAATTTGTAGTTTTCAAATTTGTAAAATTATCTTTTAGCAATTCAAACTTCTTTGTTAATTTAGGATTTTTGAAAGTGCAATCCTGACCATAAATATATGATTGAATATTAGGATTGTACACACATTTATGGCCCATTTTTGTCAACACTAAACTGAATTCTAACTCAGAATTTATATCTTTGAAATCAAAATCTTCTAATTCATCCATTATATATTTTCGGATAATAAACAACCCTGAATCGACTGTTGTAGCAAGGCCGCACAGTGTTCTTGCCTGCTTTAGGAAATTAGCAATATATTTTTTATAAACAGCTTTTATTTTATCAACAATATCCAAATTAGCACGATCAATATTAACCTCGCCTGTTACAGCATCATTAGCCTCAATTGCGGCATTTGCAAGCGTAAGAAAATTTGATTCAATTCTGCGGGTTGCATCTATAAAAATATAAGCATCAATCGTATCATCTTTTTTTATTTCTTCAAGAAGCATTGATATAGATTGGCTCTTGCCAAGTGTCCCTACATCTTGAATATTTAATACATGAATATATTTGTCGTTCTCAAATAATAAATCAGAACCGTCATTACAATTATCCAAAATCGCATATACTTTAAAGCAGCCCAAAGGATAATCTTGCATCTTTAATTGAGATATTAATTTTTCCAACCCAACCTTATTGTTATGGCTATATATAATAACTCCAAAATTATGTTTTACATCGTCATGGATAGAATATTTTTTTTCTATCATAAACGGACTATCTTTGAAATTCCTTATAGCTAAAACGAATATATAACCTGTATAAATAATTAGGTATAAATACAAAAAATATAAAATAACGCTCATAACATATCCTCTTATTTTTTTATAATTTTAGCCAAAAAATTCAAAAATATCAAATATCAAGAATAATAGCACCTTGTCTGAATATTCTTAGTTCGTTATTCATAACCCCGACAACCGTGGACTCAAGGCCTTTTGCCTCACACCCGTAATCTTCTATAACCAAATCCGCAAGAGCTGACATATTTTCTAATGCCTGAGAATAAGTTTTTGCCGATGGTTGATGAGATAAATTTGCGCTGGTTGTTGCAAGAACATGCCCGGGGATTATTTCACAAATTTCTCTAAATACTTCATTATCAGGCACTCTTATCCCTACTGTTGCCATGCCTGAAGTTATATAATCAGGTGTTTTTTCACTCTTATCGGTAACCACCGTTAATGCCCCCGGGAAATATTTTTTTATTAAAATTTGTCCGACCTTTGGAATTGGAGCAACATAATCCAAAAGATTATAAACCTCATTAGACATTAAAATTAAAGGTTTTTGAGCTTCTCTTTTTTTTATCTCATAAATTTTTTCTACAGCTTTTTTATTGTTTGGCAGACATCCAAGTCCCCAAACAGTATCGGTAACATAAGTAATTACCCCGCCACCTTCTAAAACTTTTATTATTTCTTCTCTATTCTTAATCATAAAAACATTTTATCATATAAATAAAGAGGCAGCATAATGTTACCTCTTTGTTTATAAATAATATTTACCCCTAATCCATTATTTTTTCTAAGCCATAAACAAAGTCATTCTCTTTATAAACGTGTTTAACAGCAAGCAAAACACCGTTCATATAGCATTTTCTGTCCGGTGCATCATGCCTTAAAGTTAATATTTGACCTTCTGAACCAAAAATAACTTCTTCTGAAGCACTATACCCAGGCATTCGCACAGAATGGATTTGGATATCAGAATATGATGTTCCCCCTCTTGAACCTTTTATAGTTTCTGTTTCAGGGCAGTTATCTTTTTTAAACGTTTTTTTAGCTTCGGACATCAATAAAGCGGTTTTTATTGCAGTACCGGATGGAGCATCTTTCTTTTGGTTGTGGTGCAGTTCAATAATTTCAGCATTATCAAAATATTTTGCAGCCATTTGAGCAAATTTCATCAACAGCACAGCACCGGTTGAAAAGTTTGGAGCAATTAAACAACCGGTATTTTTAGATTTTGATAATTGTTTTAACTCATCAATTTGTTCATCAGATAAACCTGTCGTACCAATTACCATTTTTATTCCGTTATTTAAACAATATTTAGCATTTTCAAAAATTGATTTTGGCTGCGTAAAATCTATCAAAACATCTATTGAAACAGATTTTTTTGCTTCTTCAATAGTTTTAAATGTATCATCACCAATTAAATCAATACGAGCACAAAGCTCTGTTTCAGCACAAGACTCTACCGCATTACAAACAACTTTGCCCATTTTTCCGTTTGCACCGCAAACCGCAACTTTTATCATTTTTTACTCCTTTTAGAAATGCCGGAATTTATCATTCCGGCGCTATAAAAACTTTTTATTATTAGTACTCTCCGTCACTTTGCATCGGAGCCTCTTCATCATCTTTTAATGCGGATAAATCATCTTGACACACTGAATCAAAATCATTCGGCATTAAATCAGATTCAGGCCAGCTTGTATCATTATCATAGCGAGCAGATGCCAAGTTCTCAACAGCAGATAAATCGGAATTTGCAAGATTGGTTTCTGATAATACACATCCTGCCATATCACATCCTGCGAAATTACAATATGTCATATTTGCATAGCTGCAATCTGCACTTGTCAACAAACTATCCGTAAAATCACATTCAGTAACCGTTGCTCTTGTAAAATCAACTGACGTTAAATCAGCGTCAGTAAAATTAACCAAAGATAAATCACAATCAGCAAAAGAACTTGAATTCAAATCTACACCTGCAAAATCGATTTCTCTCAATGTCATATTGGAAAAATCTACTTCGCTAAGATCTACATCTTCTCTGTCTTGTTTCCATTCATTAAACTTCTCCGGGGTACGATCTATTAAAGATAGTAATTCATCTTTTGTATAATCTAACATGTATATCTCCTATCACTTGTTTTATACTGAACTCATATGATTTTATAATAAAACATCTTTTTTATATATAGTCAAGAGTTTTTATAAAATTTTATACAATCTTATATTTTAAAGCTTTTAATGCAGCTTGTAATCTGTCATCAACTTCAAGTTTTTGCAAGATATTTGCTACATGAGCTTTTGTTGTATTGACACTAATTACAAGATGCTGTGCAATTTCCATATTGCTGTACCCTTCTGTCATAAGTTTTAAAATTTGAGCTTCTCGAGTGGTCAAATCATAATTCTTATAATTAGTTTCAGAATCATCATTAATATTTGCATTAGAAGTCGCTTGAAGAACAATATTTGCAATACTAGGATCAAACCAAGCTGCACCTTCTGAAACAGATTGTACAACTTGCGCAAGTCTTTGCAAGTTTATTTCTTTGGAACAATATGCATTTGCACCAGCTTTCAAGCAGTTCAAAACTTCTTTTTCCTCATTATGAGAAGTCAATATTATAACTTTTACATCCGGATTTATTGCCTTTATTTCTTGAGTAGCATCTATACCGTTCATATTTGGCAAGCCCAAATCCATAACTACAATATCAATTTCATTATTGCGAAAAATATCAATAGCTTCTTCCGCCGTCGATGCTTCGTATATTTTTTCAACATAATCAACATCTTCGAAAGCCGTTTTTAATCCAAATCTCGTTAATTCGTGATCTTCAACAATCAATAATTTCTTCTTCATATATTTAATTCCTCTTTTGCTAAATTGTTTTCCGGATCAAGGTTGACGCTTTGTTCAAAGCTCTTCTTTGCTTCAGCTGTTAAACCTTTGTTTTTCAAAACTAAACCATTATAATAATAGTACCTTGAATCATTATCATCTATGTATTTTGCCACTCCAAGAAATGATGCGGCATTTTCATAATCATTTTTATTTATAGAAATTCTGGCCAAATCAATCCAAGCATCCTTAAAATTTGGATTTATCGCAATTGCTTTCTTTAAATATGCTATCTCTCGATCTTTTTCAAGTAAAGCCATTTGATAATATGCTTCAAACGTTCGAGATGAAATCTTTAAAATTTTTGAATATATCTCCTTTGCTTTAGCAATATTATTTAATTTTTGATAAGTCTTGGCTAATTTTACTTGCGCAGAATACGTATCGTCGTTAGAAGATGCCTTTTTGTAATATTTTTGAGCGTCCGAATATTTCTGGTTTCTAAATGCATAATCTCCCATAATTATTAACGATTTTGTATTATTCCCGTCAATATCTAATGCTTTTTGCGCATAATCTTGAGCCTTTTCAAATTCTTTCAATTCATAATATACCATTGCAGTCAAGGCGAAAACTTCTTTATTAATATTTTTTTTGCCGGAAATTGCCGTCTGAAGCGTAGTTATAGCTTTATTTAATTCGTTTTTATCATAGTAATAATATGCCAAATGATATTTTTTCCAATACTCGTTTTTGGAAGTTTTATACAAAACATACTGCTTTGAAGAATGAAGTTCTTTGTCAAAAACGACGGTTGATATATCTTTTTTGTCCAAATCATCAATTATAGCAATTGCTTCTTTAGGATTATCAGACAGAGAAAGAATTTCACCTTTTAAACGTTTATAATTTAAATTCTTCGGATTTTTAGAAATTGCAGCATTTATATATTTTTTTGCCTGCTTTATATCACCGTTTTTCATACTGCCAAAAGCAACAAGATAATTTGCATAATCAGATTCTAAAAGCAGGGTTGAATGTTTCATAAGCTCAGATGTAGCTTCTCTGCTCTGGTCATTATACATAATATTTGAATAAACCTCGGCAAGGTAAAATTGATCTTTTTGAGTCAAATTTCCTGCAGGAAAATAAAACCTTTTGACATCATTTTCCAATAATGAAGCCAATTCCTCATCTTGAATTTTAGACATTGCAAGCTCTGCCAAATTAAAAAATCCGATAGATGCCATTTCCTGTGTAAAACGCATATACACATAATCATTCGGTGTAATACTGTCAATCAATACCCTAAAATCACTGTATGAAGAACGAATATTACTATTTATAAACTTATCCATTGCAATTTTGTATTGATTTTTTATTGCATTTTTTGTCAAAGTAGCCCGTTTTAATTCAAAAACCGGTATCTCAACTTCCTGTTGATACGTTCCGGTAGTGTTATCAAGAGGGTTTACCGGATTAATACCTTTTATATCGAAAGCGCACACCGGAGAAGAAAATACTATCAGTGAGGATATTAATAATACTCGTTTCACTATTTATCCTCCTGAGAATTATTCAAATAATAATAATTAAACAAATCTAACACTTTTTGTTCTTCTTCTGATATATTTTCAGACAATACGAAATTATGTATTGCTCTTAAATCATAACGTCTTAAGATTTCTTCGTCCTTTGCCAAAATTTTGGCATTATTCTCAGATAAAAAGACCCTTACAATTTTATTTGATGAAATAGACATAAACACATCTACGATATGTTTGTCAAAATGACTTCCTGAACCTTCGGTAATAATATTTAAAACATTTTTTATAGGCATTTTATCACGATAGTGCCTTTTAGAAGTTATAGCATCAAATACATCAGCAACCGCAAGTATTCTCCCGCCAAGAGTTATTTCTTCACCTTTTAAATGACGATAATAACCGCTGCCGTCCCATTTTTCATGGTGCGATGATGCCATCTCCGTAATTATACGAAAATCGGGTGACATATATATCTTATTCAAAATATTATGAGTTATTCTGACATGCTCTTGAATATGTTTATACTCTTCATCTGTAAGTTTGCCTTCTTTTTGTAATACGGAATCTCGAATACCTATTTTGCCTATGTCATGCAAAGTGGCAGCTTTTTCTAACAGCGCTTTGTCATTCACATCCATTCCTAATTCATCAGCAATCAAACCGGAATACATACGAACCCTTAATGAATGGCCCGCGGTAATTCTATCCCTTGCATCAATAGAAGTGGCCAATGTATCAATAAAGCTGTCAAATAAAAGTTTCTGTTCATGATACATTTGCAATTGCCTGTCAAATAGTTGAGCATTTTCTAACGCAATACTTGCACTTCCGCCGATTGCAATTAGTAAATCCTCATCATTCTTTGTAAAGACTCCGTCAATCTTGTTCAAAACCTGAAAAGCACCGATAATTTCTCGGTTATTATTCATTATTGGCATACACAAAATAGTTTTTGTTCTGTATCCGGTTTTTGTGTCAACTTCAGGATTAAATCTTGAGTCAGAATAAGCATCAGTGATATTTACGGTCTCTCCGCTCTGGACAACATATCCGGCAAGCCCCTTGTCAGCAGGGAAACGAATTTCTTGGTTTTCGCCTACACCCAATGCTACTTTGGACCATAGTTCGTTACTAACTTTATCCCATAAAAATACTGTACAACGGTCAGCCTGCATAGCATTCTTGGTTTCTTCCGCTATAACTTTCAACAATTCATCTATATCTGTCAATGCCGTAATAGAACGACTGATTTTCACAAGAGAAACTAAAGGATCTGTCTGAGTCGGCAAAGAATAATCCATACCATTTTGAAGCTGTTTTATGCGAGTATTTATAACTTCACTTAAACCGTATTTATCCTCAATAGAAGACAATTTTAGAGCATTATTATAATGAATAAGAGCAATATCCTTGATGTCTTGAGCAAAATTAATATTTCCCTTTACAAGCTCATTTACAAGTTTTGCAGTAGTGTCTTCCGAACGTTCTGCCATAAATGTAGCATCTTCTAAAAGGGATAAAGAATCTTCTAAATTCTCCTTTTCTTGAGAAAAGCTTAAAAAAGCCATAAGACTAAGAGATGCAGATATCCCCTCAGTATTATTTTGCATCCGATATGCTTTATATGCATTGCACACAACATCATTCGCACTTGAATAGTCTTTTTCTTTAATATAACCAAGTCCGTTTTGAATTAAATTGTTTGCTTCTTCTATTGTAATATTGCTCTCTGACATATAATCCTTTTTAAATATTGTACAATATTTTCCAAAATATTACAAAAAATATTAACATTTATACCCTAAATAATGTAATTGTATGAGGGAAAAAACAATCTGTAATGGTATATTATACTTGACGTAATATGATAGGAGAAGTATACAATGGCTGATACAAAAGAAGTAATCAATTGCCCCGCTTGCGGAAAACCGATGAAAAAAGTATTCATTCCTTCTGAAAAAATTAACATTGATATTTGTACGGAAGGTTGCGGAGGAATATTCTTTGATAACAGAGAATTTGATAAATTTAATGAACAAAATGAAGATATTTCCGTAATTATTGAAGAATTACAAAACAAAACTTTCGAATCAGTTAATACAGAAGCAACAAGAAATTGTCCTGTATGCGGAATGAAAATGGTTCAAAATAAAACAAGCATAAACGGAGAAATTTTAGTTGACGATTGCTATGGCTGCGGCGGTAAATTTCTTGACTACGCAGAATTGGAAAAAATAAGAGCAGAATTCGCAACAGACAATGACAGATCCAGAGCTACAATGGCATATTTAAACCAAAGAGTAGGCAAAGAACTTTCTTTATTAGATGCAAAACATCAAAATATTGCCAGACATCAAAGTATGGGGCAAAAATTATTCTTCACCCTTATGGGGGTTAAATAAACTGCCATTAATTCTTGATAATTCTTTATAATAGCCCGAATTCATTAAATCAAAAAATCTTTTATATGAGTTCGGGGCTATTTTTTGTACAGTTTCTTCATCTATGTATAAACCTTCCACAAATCTTGCAAAAAGTTCTGTAGGTTTTGAATAATACTTCTCTAATCTATTTATTCTTGCACTTATTTTTGATTGACGTTTTTGGCATGATTTCAGCCTAATGTATGCCGCAAACTCTTCCGGCATATCACAAAAATCTTTTTCAATATTATCAATAGAATATATTTCCGTTTTGGCACCAAATCCCCGAGTTATCAGTTTTACTCTATCATGTTTTAATAAATATCGCGCATTGGAACCTTTTATATATTTGTCAAATTCTTTAAATTTTTTAGAACGCATAAATTTCGGATAATGTTTTTTTATAATGTTTTCATACTCTTGAATTTGATTTTTAATAAGTTTTTTATGTGCATTTAATTTTTCGAATTTAGAATTTTTATCTACAAATTTTGTAACTTCTATAAGTTCTTCTTCATAAAAATGTTTGTTATCATCATCAAATATTACTTCTAATGAACCGCCATTTTTTTCCATCAAAGGTTCTATTTGAGAATGAATATAATGCGCGAACTCATGAACCAGGGTCGGAACAAACCTCTCCTCAGAGATATTTTTTGAAATATCTATCCTGTTTTTTAGATAAAACCCCTGATGCCCGCGAGCTTTTGTTGAGGTATGAACTTCAAGTCCGATACTGCGCAAAAACTTTATTAAATCTTTTGATTTTTCATCCATACCATCTATTTTATTACAAAAAATAAAACGACTGCCAAAAAATAATTTATTGACAATCGCCTTATTATTAAAACATTTTAGTTATAGACTATTTACACCTGTTCAAATTGGTCTTTGCCAACACCGCAAAGAGGGCAAGTCCAATCTGCCGGCAAATCTTCAAATGCAATTCCGTCATTTTCTGCAGGATCGTATTCATAAGCACATACGCTGCATACCCATTTTTCCATAATAAATTCCCTTTCTATTTTTTTACTCTGCCAATCAAAATTGGCATAAAAGAATTATACCAACTTATTCATAATAAGTAAATAATCCTACTGTATCTTTAAATTATATTACGCATTGGCTTTTAATTTGGCTTCAACATCCTTTTTGACTTGGTATTCGGAATTATCTCCTGTTTTTCTCATCAAAAGCATTATCGCCGGAGCAACTACTCCTAAAGCACCAATGCAGGCTCCCATATTTTTCAACACAGAACCTCTTTTTAGCTTTCTAACAGACTTCATAAATACATCAATATCCTCATTTGAAGTTTCATATTGATTTAATAATTTTTCGAGTTTTTTACAAACCCCTCTGAGTCCGCCAAAATCATCCGCATTTGTATTTCCTAAATTCAAATATGCTCTTGTATCAACCTTATCAGAATTCTTTAATAAAGAAATAATATCCGATTTTTTTGCCATCTCTACGACTAAGTTATCCTTTTGAGATACAGCATACTTGTATAAATCTAAATCTGATTTATCTGCATTTTTAAATGCTTCTATATGTTTTTTCAAAGAACCGTCAAAGATAGAATCTCTTAGTTTTTGGCTTTCTATAACTCTTGCATCAAGATCAATAGACTTGTTATGTTTTTTTTCTGCATGTTTTTCAAGCGCATTGGATATCAATGAGCCTGCCCAGTACATAAACAACCAGAAACTGCCTTCTTTTATTACATACCCCATAAAATCTTGAGGGTTTCTTGAATGTGCAAATCTTTCACCTGTAATAACACCATCTACAATCATTAAGTTTTTAACCGGATCGAACATAAAATTCTGCAATCCGCCGGTAAAGGACGGTTGTTTTGCCTTGTGTATATTCGAAAACGCAGAAGAAAACGGTATATTTTTGTCATAATACTGGTTATTTTGTTTTGCTAAAAAGTCTTTTTTAATTTGGTTTTCGGTGTATTTGTGTCTGAATTTTGTAAGTGCAAAATATGAAATCATAGTAAGTAATGTAGATAAACCAAATTTTGCTAAAGTTAAACCTTTAAATAATTTTTGTTGTTTTACCGCTTTTCCTATTGAATTTTCGATTTCTTTGGTAGGTGCAAAATCCTGTGCAGCTTGCAAAATATTTTTATCCTTTAAAATTCTTACATCAATTTTAGGATCTAATTTTGCAGCTTTGAACATTGTCTTGTCTAAAAGATACTTATAAGTTGGGATACCGCCAAGCCAAATAGCCTGAGTCCCAAATTCATCAATAAATCTGTCTTTTCCTTCTACACTGTCGCCTGCAATATAAGAAGCAGTAGTTAAACCGCAGCTGTTTGCGACATCTTTTATCCCTAGCGGGATAAGTGAACTGTTATTTCCTAATACGGAGTAAATTGTACTTGCGTTAATACCTGAAATCATTGTTATCTTCCTTCAATTACGTACCAAACTATAGTCCCCATGCCAAATTCATGAGTTTCACTGCCTTTGCTTTCGCATTTGTAATTGAATATCGTCGAATATTTTTACTATACATATCTTACCTTACCTATTCCTTAAATTTCGTAAAAAAAATAATTGCCCTTTTTTTATATAATTTTTACTATTTGTAACAAAAACGGAGTCTTTTTTTGTTTAAGGCTCCGTTTTTAAATTTATTCCCAACACGATTCAACGCTTTTGTTTAATTTAAAACAAGCCTCCATAAAAATATCGTTTGTTACGTCGAATCTGTCTTTTCATTACTTTTTCCTCTGTTAACAATAAAATACTAACATAAACATTTAATTATCGCAATAAATCAAAATTATTACAATTTAAAATCCGGGATTTTTTTGCGGCAAATATATACCGCCAAAATTACAAAATATACTATGCAATAACAAGGAATAACAGAGACATAGAAATTATGTAATAAAAGTTTTATAGCATCACTTTCACAGCCGACAAAAAAGCGTTTGTACTCAGCAACAACAACAGTTAATATTGCAATTACAAACCAAACTGTCGGTTTTGTAATCTGGGTAAAAAATTTATCTAAAGATTTGCTCCAATGTTTTTTCATAGCAACAATCGTATATGCAATAGTGAATGTAAAGAAAAATATCAGCAATATGAACAAAATCAAAGCAGAGACAGCATCCACAGCATCAGAATATTGTGATAAATTTGGAAAATACTTTTCTATTTTAAAATCTATACACAATCTGAACCAAAATACAGGCAGCAATGAAACAAAAACTAATGGTAGAACATATTTTGCTACCGCATCCGATTTCTTTTTCTTAACATTCGTATTACTACTATTACTCATATGTAAATACTAACATAAATAAGAGATATTGTAAATTTTTGTTAGCGAGAACAGGATTTTCCGGCTTACAAAATTTATGCCGCAGGCTTATCGACCAATTTTGGCTGACGACAAAATTTGTGATTCGAAGATGCGAGGGGTAATTTTTTTTGCATTAAAAAAGAGCCTTACGGCTCTGTTATTAAAATTACCCCCAAGCGAATTCTGCAGGAGTTGTTTGTGAGGGTATGGAGCCCGAACAATTACAAATCCGTATGCCGCAGGCTTATCGACAAATTTTGGCTGACGACAAAATTTGTGATTCGAAGATGCGAGGGGTAATTTTTTTGCATTAAAAAAGAGCCTTACGGCTCTGTTATTAAAATTACCCCCAAGCGAATTCTGCGGGAGTTGTTTGTGAGGGTATGGAGCCCGAACAATTACAAATCCGTATGCCGTAGGCTTATCGACAAATTTTGGCTTACGACAAAATTTGTGATTCGAAGATGCAGGGGGTGATTTTTTGCATTAAAAAAGAGCCTTACGGCTCTGTTATTAAAATTACCCCCAAGCGAATTCGAATCGCTGTCTACACCGTGAAAGGGTGTTGTCCTAGGCCTCTAGACGATGGGGGCACGTAGTCTTCGGTTTTCATTCTATCTTGAAAAAAATTAAAAGTCAACAAGGCTATTTACTTTTATTTAAATTTCTGATTTGATCAATTATTTGGGATATTTCAGATGATAAATCTTCTGTTGTTTTTAAATTATTTTTTACCATATGCGCGAATTCAACTTTTTTAAATTCATGCATACCTCTGTGTTTAAACACTTCTTCTAAGAATTTAGTTCTCGGCAATGTTTCGTCAATTGTGTCACGATCTATTTCAGAAATATTTTTTAATTCATAATCCAAAGTTCTTTTTACCAAACTTAATGGCAGCAAATCCTCAAATTCACCACATTCAAGCACATGCACATAATCAGACGGGCGCAATTTTGTCATTATTTCCTTAGAATTTGAAATCCCATCTTTATCCAAAAGTACAAATATCGGAATATTGAGAATTTCAGAAAGATCATAATATAGGCGTACCACTTGATTTTTCCCACCGGCAGAAATTACATAAACCCCCTCTTTATCAAATTCATACCCGCACAGTCTTCCGAATTCAGGCAATAATGTTTCTTCTGTCGCACCTTCAGCAATTATAACCATTTCTACCGGAAACAAAAGAGATTTTTCATGCCTGTTTTGGGCCATATTACATTCAGAACCCAAATCTCTTAACCATAGCAAATTTTTTACAGACTCATCGTTTACAAGCTCGATACACGCTTTGTAATTTACATTATTATCAAGTAAAAATTCTACATCTTGAGAAGCTTTAAATACTGATTTTTCATAGTTTTTTAATTTATTATTTATTACAAAATCATTTTCACACCATACCCCAAGCGATTTTAAAGAATCATTAATAATATTACTTGCATATTGTGCCAAAACATCGTAACTCATATTATCCAAATCAGATTTATTAAATTTTGGATTTATCAAATTGTGAAGAATTAACTCCTTAAAAACACGCAAATACTTAGTTTCCGTATCTTTAAATCGAGTCAAACGATCTATCGAAATCAGTAATTGTTCTTTGGTTAACGGTTTTAATTTATATTCTTGCAATACTTCCCCTTTATTAAAATTTATTTACAAAGCCATCTTTTAATAGCAATTTTTTTTCTCTTTATTTTTTAATATTAATGTGGAGTGTCTATGGTAGAAAAAATTAATTCATTTATTCATCAATATAATAATTATAACACAACAATTCATCCTGTTGTGAGAGAACAGTTGTCCCCAAAAAGTATCAATTATACAAGCAATAATAATGTCAACAACTCAATACCATTTGGACAAACCGCACCAAATACAGAAATAAGAACACAGCTTAGCGGGAAAGAGGAGAAAAAGAAATATACCGATATCACATCTCAACTGGACAAAAATAGCAGAAAAGTTTTAGAAACTCTTTTGAAAAACGGTATATTACTAAACAACAAATCCGGTGATAACAGCACCGTTTTAGACAACTTACATAAAATCATTACAGAACCAAGAGCACAAGGACTTGATAATATAGGCATTTTAAAAGATACAATTGCTACAATTGCATATCCGTATTTGATTACACAACAATTCGGAAATATTCCTGAAAACTACAAACAAGCAGCAATTCAAGCAAATGGTCAAGGCAACCCTAATGATATAAATGTAAAACAATCAGGAACATGTGTTGCTGCAAGTACAGAATTTAAACTTGCAAAACAAATGCCTGCAGAATTTGCAAGATTTGCGCAAGAATTGAGTTCTCCTAAATTATCCGTACAAAAGAACATTAAACTTGAAAACTTAGCAGACAATACACTTAACGGTGTATGGCTATTAAACGCTTTTGACATACCTTTTGAGATGAAAGACTACAGCAATGCATCACTTAGTTTTGCACCTGATAAAAATGCAATAGTAAGAGCTCAAATACAAACAGTAGACAAAGATCCTTATGAAAGAACACCACTTGATGTATTGATGCAATCAACATTTATGCAAATCGGTTCTCAACAATCGTACAACTCTATTACAGACAAAAGAGCCGGAAAATTTAATCAAAATGATAAAGGTTTGATTGAATTTGAAAAAACATTCACAGAATCTGTAGTATTTGATAAAAATATTCTTTCAGTAACTTACCAAACAGTAGATGAAAACGCCAGACTAATCGGCTACGAAACAGATTTGAACACAATGAAAAAGCATCTTACTGACGCACTGAATATGGGTGAGAATATTATTATCGGATATACTCAAACTGATGCCAATAACATTATTATAAATGGCCACGAAATTACTATCGTCGGCTACAAACAAGAAAAAGACGGCAAATTAACATTTATATGCAACGATACAGATGATGATGTTTCTAAACCTATTGAATATTCAGAAGATTTTCTTCTTCCGAAAATTCATCATGCTGCACTACCAAAAGAAGTAGTCGAATCGGATATGGATATTGTTCCTAACTGGGTTGAAGGCATCGCCATGTATAAAGAGATGAAAGCTCAATCAACAAATAATAGGGCAGTTGCTTAATTTTGCTTAATATTTTTCATAAAATAGGCAAAAAATATATTGAGAGTTTTTAATATAATTGCAAGTATGAAGGTCCATTTAATATGATTAATACATCCTATACTCAACCAATTCTTAAAAATCAAACATTAGGAACTCCTATAGGTCCGATACAAAAAGTTGCAGAAAATAAAACTTCTGCAAGCACACCTTCAACAGCTCAGAATTCAAATTATAAATCCATATATAAAGATTCTAAACCATGCCATACAAGTTGGTTTTATGTAAATGACATACACGGCAAAATGACAAAAATGGAACGCATATATGGTATGTCCCAAGAATTTGACACAACACCGGCATCAAAAAGGTGGAATTTCTTTAAAAACATCCCTGAAGACACTATTAAAAAATTCAAAGTTTCCTCAGGAGATATCTCCATTGGTAACAGTCCTAAAAATAACCAAGTTGCATATAAATTTTTGGATTGGTGTAAATTTGATGCATCACAGCTTGGCAACCACGAAATGGATGTTGTTGAACCCGGTGATCTTGCAGCACTTTTAGAAAACACCAAATGCCAAATGCTTGCACTGAACATTGAAGTTAAAAAAGATTCTCCGCTAAACGGCAGATTTAAAAATTCAGTTGTATTGGAAAAAGATGGGGAAAAGTTTGGCATAATAGGCATTGCACCTTCAGATATGTTTGACAGAGTAAAAATGAACAATTCTCTTCAAGATATTAAAGTACAAAATGTTGATGAGACAATAAAACATCTGCAACAAGAAGTGAATAACCTTAAACAACAAGGAATTAATAAAATAGTTTTGTTATCACACAGCGGGATCAACAATGATAAAAGAATAATAAAAGAAACAGAGGGCATAGATTTAATCTTTGGCGGACATACCCACGATTTAATTAAAGGTATTAAGCAAGGAGAAAATTTATTTTACTCCAAATCAGGAGAACCTGTTATTATGACCCAAGCAGGTAAAAACGGAGAATATGTCGGAGTTTTGAATGTCGATTTTGACGAAAATGGTATTATTAAACGTGCTCAAAATAACATAATTGCAACAGATTCATACTCAAGACCATTGTATATTAAAGATTCGGTTGAAAAAATTATAGGTAAACCGGAAATAGTCGGTCAAGTAAAAGAAGCTGTACCTCTACCAAAAAATATTCTTATAGAAGATAATCCACACGCAAATATTATCGTAGATGCAATGCGCAGTGAACTTGGTACAGATATAGCATTACTCAATGCGGGCAACATAAGAGGAGCATTCACTTCCGGCGCAGAAGTTGACTCAAGATTAGTTTCTGACATTACACCGTTTGAAGATAAAATGATGATATTGAATTTAACTGAAAAACAAATAGTTGATGCTATAAAATACGGTTGTAAATCTATTCCTACAAATACAAAACCGGGAATACTGTTTGTATCCGGTCTAAAATATAAATGTAACAAACAGGGAGAACTCTTAAGTCTTGAATTTATTGATAAAAACAATAATTCACACCCGATAGATATAAATAACCCGAGAACAGATAAAAAATATACAGTCGCAGCAGATGACTTCTTTGCTATGGGCGGAGATAATTATCTCCCAAACAATCCTAATCCTGATTTTGTATTAAGAACTTTTGATATGGACAAAAATAAACTCGCCTGCGACCACATAAAGAAATTACAGCAGCCATTTGATATTAAATACGACGGAAGAGTAGAAATAGTTGATTAATACCCGTATTGTTCATGGGCATTGAGGTAATCTCTAACCGCATTCAAAGAAGACTGGACTATACGCGTAACACGCGACGGTGACAAGCCTATTTGAGTTGCAATATCTTTAACTTGCATATTTCTGTAAAATCTATATTCCACAACCGTTCTCTCTTTTGGCGGCAATTTTGATATAGCAGCTCTTATCATTTTACCCATTTCAGAAATTTCTGCACTCTCATCCGGAGTTGCATGATTATCTTTTATGAAATCGAACGGAGAATCATTATCTGAAGCATCCGCAGCTAAACCATCAATAGACAAAACAGTTTCATAAATCGCTTCACGAACTTTTGCCTGTTTCATATCCATGCCGTCAACTGCTTCTTCTTCCTCATAATCATCAACGGCTTTATGTTTAATCGAATACCATTTATATCTTATACGTAATTCGTTTCTTATGGCCCAACGAACAGCAGTAGCAATATATGCAGCATTATATCGAGCAAGTTGCTCAGGTGTCTTATTTTTCACCATAACTTGAATTGCGATAATACCAATTGATAATAGTTCTTCATACTCAAGCATATGCGCAGGAATACGCCTATGTTCAACTCTTGCAACTTTTTGAACAATGTCTATATATTCTTGTAAAACTTTTTTATCTTCTTGTGCCATAATACTACCAGTCAATAATACTACAACTTAAAAATTTAGCGTTCATATATTTGGAGTATTTATTAATAACCTCTGCTCTTTTTCATTTTATAAACGAACATCAAAATTTCTGCGACTGCTTTATACAATTCCGGAGGAATCGGATGATTAATTTCTACCATTCTGAATAAAGCTCTGGCAACAGGCGGATTTTCAATAACAGGGACATTATGTTCTTTTGCAATATCAATAATTTTTTTCGCAATCAACTCTGTACCTTTTGCAATAAGCATTGGAGAATCCATTTCTTCTGCAACATATTTAAGCGCACAAGCAACGTGAGTAGGGTTTGTTACAACAAAATCCGCCGTCGGTACAGAATCCATTGCCCCCTGCTGAAGCATCTGCATACGTCTTTGCCTTAATTGAGCTTTAACTTGAGGGTCACCTTCCGAGTTTTTGTATTCATCTTTTATCTCTTTAAATGACATCTTCTGATCTTTTAAAAACTTCCATTTAGTTACCCCGTAATCAGCTGCGGCAATAACTAAAAACGCAATACACGCTTTGAATATAAATTCTGTAATAATTTTGCCAAACTCTATCATTACAGCAAAATTATTATCAACAGCAGCAAGCATTAAAATAGATTCAATATGCTCTTTATATACAGACCAGCCGATATAGCCTAATATTATTACTTTTACAATGTTTTTGAATAACTCAAACAAAGTCTTTATTGACATTATATTTTTAAAATACTTTGTGGGATTTAATTTATCAAGTTTAGGCATTAACGGCGCGATTGCAACAAGCGGCCCCACTTGAATAAAATCCGCTAATATCGCAACAAGCCATGCTATAAACAAAATCGGCCCGATAATTAAAGCTGCCCCCTTTATAGCAACAATTATGATATACGTATATCCTATTTTATCAAGATGGGCAGTAGGTATTTGCTCATACAAAAGTGTAAAAACCTGAACAATTTGGTTCCAAATAAACGGAGCTAAACCAAATATGACAGAAAATAAAACAAGCAAAGACACAGCCGTAGAAAAATCTTTGGATTTTACTACCTGACCTTCCTTTCTGGCACGCTCCAGCTTTTGCGGGGTGGCGTCAAATTGTTTATCTTCATCACCCATTTTGCTTGAACCTTTCTGATAAAAATATTATAGCATGTATATAATGATAATTTATAAGTGGTAAAAATATTAAAATGTTTTTATATATGCTTCTCGAAATAATTGATAATTTCAATCAAAGTATTCACACCGCCAAGATTGCCTGACTTGGTTACAATCCACTGATTTGAATTAACACTTCTGCTAAGTGCAATCGCAGGCAAAACTTCATCCACAAGTTTTAATTGATTAGCATTTATTGCATTACAACATTTGTAAGATGTTTCACCACCAAGGGTTATTAATATTGCATTTGTTTTTTCAAGAACTTTTTTAGTTAACTCTGCCAAATAATCCGTTATTGTACTTGCAAAATCAGATTTTGTTAAATCAATATTATCCGCAAAACCGTCAAAATTGTTGAGCAAATTAGAAGTATGAACAAGCACAATGTTATGACCCGTTAGATTTGAAACAACTCTTTCTACAAGGCTGTCTTCAACACCGGACATGATATTATCTATATTTAGCTCGATAATCAAACTATTTTCTTCAAATTCATCACTTTGTTCGAATTTATTTATTTGATTTGCAGTAATTTGAGTAGCGCTTCCTGAAACAATAAATTTTGGCAATTTAGGAAGTTTTATTGGCAAAACTTCTTCAGGTTTTTCAATCGGGAACCATTCATTGCTCAGCACTTTTGCAGTTGCAGAATTTCCGACCGGTAATATTTTGCAGCCGGATTTTTTGATTGCAAGGACTATCTGTTCAATATCGATAGTAGATACAGAATCAACAATAATAATTTTTTTACCCTCTGATAATAGACGTTTTATCTCCATAACAATAGGACCTGCACCATCTAATACAGTTTTCAATTCGATAGATCCAACAAGATTTTCTAAATTTTGTCCGAGCTGGCGTTTTAACAGCGTAGGCAAATGAGATTCCGTAATCGGTGAATGAGGGTCCATGGCCATTTCTGTTCTTTCGATTGGAACACCTTTCAATAACTGATACCCTCCAACCGTTATTCTGCCTTCTTGAGGGAAAGCCGGAATTACAACAGCTCCATCCCAGCCCAAAACTTCCAATGTTGATAATATTTCAACTGCAATATTGCCTCTTACTGTTGAATCAATTTTTTTATAAAAATAATCAGGATTAAGCTCTTTTGACATAAATTCAACGGCATCTTTTACACGTTCAAAAGCAGATTGCGCATCAATATTTCTAGACTCGGTAGAAATCGCCCAGGCCTGTGCACAATATTCTTTTGGCTTTTGAATATCATCTTTATTTAAAATTATATTTGTATCAGCGCCGTTGTTTTTGAATTGCAGAGCGGTATCATTCGCCCCTGTCAAATCATCAGCAACAATAACGGCAATATTGGAACTTGTTATCATAATACTGCTTCTTCTACGTCTTTTTTAGATCCTAAAAGTCTTATATTATTTGCGATTAAATAAAAAGTTTCTCTTTCATTTCCGGTTGTTTTATCAGTCCATTTTCTGTTTGCAATACGTCCGTCAACCGCAATCAATCTACCTTTTTTAATATATTCGGATGCAAATTCCGCTTGCTTGTCCCAAACTTCAATATTAAACCAATCTGTAACTTCAGCTTTGGTTTTTGCATCCCATCTGTTTACTGCAACTGAGAATGTTGTTTTTGTTTTTCCTGATTCAAAAGATGTAAAATTTTCGGATGCATCTCTTCCGACTCTGCCTACAACTGTAACTGTATTCATACTTTTTCCCTCATTATTTATATATTTTCACTAAATCTTTTACTTTATCAAGAACCTCACTTGCCCTTTGACGAGCTTTTTGAGAACCGGTTCTGATAATTTCCTCTACGAGTTGAGGATTTTGTTCATAATATCTTCTACGTTCTCTTATTGGTGAAAGTACTGAGTTTATCTTTGCTCCTAATTCACGTTTACATTGAGCGCAGCCTCTCAACCCTTTTTCGCACTCTTCACGGATTTGCGCGATTTCAGATTCAGAACCAAATATTTGCCAATATTTGAATGCGACTTCGCACTCATCAGGATGACCCAAATCATCTTTTCTGAGTCTTGAGCGGTCTGTAATTGCGGTCATAATTTTCTTTGCAGTTTCTTCTTCGGTATCAGAAATTTTTATATCATTTTTAAATGATTTACCCATTTTATTACCGTCGAGTCCGCAAATTAAAGCACATTCATTCAACAGAGGTTGCGCTTCATGGAAAAATTCTCCGTACAAATTGTTAAATCTTCTTGTAATATCGCGTGTAATCTCAATATGAGCAACTTGATCACTTCCAACAGGAACCAAATCCGCATTCATCATCATTATATCAGCACTCATCAAAACAGGATAACCCATTAAGCCATAATTTATTTGGCTGCCTTGACCTTCTTTGGTTTTTAAAATTTTGGCCATATCTTTCAAAGTAGGATCACGTTCAACCCAGTTTTGCGGAGTTATCATGCCAAGATAAACATTCAATTCTGCGACTTCCGGAACTAAAGATTGAACATAGATAACGGATTTTTCCGGATCAATTCCGCAAGCAAGCCAATCTGTTATAACATCAATAGTATTTTGGCGAAGTTCATTTGTATCATCATATTTTGTAGTCAAAGCATGCCAGTCTGCGGCAAAAAAATAGCAATCATAATCATCTTGAAGTTTTACCCAATTTTTAATAACTCCAAGATAGTGCCCGAGATGTAATTTCCCCGTTGTACGCATTCCTGACACAATGACTTTTTTCATAAAATACTCCTTATTATAAAAGTATTATAATACAAAAATACGTAACACATGCTATTTACATATATTATGCAGCAGGACTATTACTCAACTAATAAACTTATAATAATATAGGCCGTTATATGGCTTCAATATAACTTTCAATATCTTCTTCGGTATTCATTTCTGTCGTGGCAACAAGAATTGATTTCTCACTTAACTTAATACCGCCAAGTATATTATTTGCTCTTAATTTTTCCAAAAATTTATCGGAATTTTCAACTTCTATAACAAACTCATTAAAGAAATTTTTATTTTTAACTTTTATTCCTTTTGAAGATAATTGTTTTGCAAGTTTATGAGCCATTACAGCAGATAAATAGCCTGCTTGATAAAATCCTTTTTCTCCCATAACAGATAGATATAATGTTGCACACAACCCTATCAATGCCTGATTAGAACAGATATTACTTGTTGCCTTTTCTCTTTTTATATGCTGTTCTCTTGTTTGAATAGTAAGGCAAAATGCTTGTTTGCCATCAGCATCTACTGTTCTGCCTGCAAGTCTGCCGGGTAATTGACGCATAAATTTTTCTTTACAAGCAATAAATCCCGCACTAGGACCGCCAAAATTCATTGGAATGCCCAATGTTTGAATATCTCCGACTACAATATCCGCTCCGTATTCTGACGGAGGTTTTAATATTGAAAGCGTTGATACATCTGTACAAACCACCAGTAAACAATCTTCATGTTTTTGAGGGGTCAAAATTTCTCCATAGTAATTTGGAGTTTGTATAAGAACACATGCATATTCAGAAGTATTTTGAGGAATTTCGTCAACCCAATCTACTTCAATATTTTGAGGATGAGTATAAGTTTTAATAACCTTTTTGTACTCAGGATTTAGCGAATTTAACACACAAACTTTATATTTTTTTTGAATTCTGCAGGCCATTAAAATGGCTTCAGCGCATGCACTACCGCCATCATAAACAGTAGCATTTGAAATATCCATTCCTGTCAGGCGGCAAATCATTGTTTGAAATTCGTACATAACTTGAAGTGTGCCCTGCGAAATCTCCGGTTGATACGGAGTGTAAGCCGTATTAAATTCAAACCTGCCCGCAACTTGTGCAATACAAGCCGGAACAAATTTGTTATAAATTCCGCCACCCATAAAACAGATATAATCAGATTTGTTATTTTTTGCAAGCTGTTTTACTCGTCTTTGGGTTTCCATTTCGCTGAGCCCGTCACCGAGTTTTAAATCTGCCATACGTGCTTGCTGCGGGATTTGTTTAAATAAGTCTTCTGCGCTGTTTATACCCACAAAATCACACATCTGTTTTGTTGTATCTTCATCATGTACTAAAAAATTTCTCATAATTATTCCAATTCTGCTTTGTAGTCATCGTATGTCATTAAATCTTCGCTGTCCTGCTGATATGAATTTGAAGAAATTTTTACCAACCAGCCGCCTTCGTAGCAATCTTCATTTAATTTTTCAGGAGCATCTACAAGTTCTTCGTTAACTTCTATAATCTCTCCTGCAATTGGCATATAAATTTCTGATGCAGCTTTGACAGATTCAATATTTGCAAAAGTTTCACCTTTGCCGAAACTATCTCCAACAGAAGGTAATTCCAAAAATACAATATCTCCTAATTGTTCTATTGCATAATCAGTAAGCCCTATCGTGTATGCGTTTCCGTCTTTTACTACATATTCATGCGAATTTGAACATAACATTTCTTCTTTAAAGCTCATTATCATACTCCTCTTTATACTCTATTTCTTTTTTGAATAAACGGTCTTTTAACAATTTTTGCATCATGTAATTTTTCTCTTATCATAATTTGTACAGTTGTATCTGTGCAAATTTCAGGCAAGTTCTTTACATAACCCATTGCTATATTTTTACCTGTTGAAGGGGATACACATCCGCTTGTAACTGTTCCGATTTTTTCACCGTTGTAATATATATCATAACCATGTCTTGGAATGTTTCTATCGAGCATTTCCAAACCGATAAGTTTTTTTGATACGCCGTTTGATAATTGCTCCATTATAACACTTTTACCGTTATAATCCGCTTGTTTATCTTTAGGAACAGACCAGCTTAGACCGGCTTCAACGGATGTTGTATTTTCATCTAAATCATTTCCGTACAAATGAAGCCCTGCCTCAAGCCTTAAAGTATCCCTTGCTCCGAGACCAATAGGTTTAATCCCGAATTCTTCCCCTTGTTCAAGTATTTTATCCCACAAGTATTGTGCATATTTATTTTCAAAAAGGAGTTCAAATCCGTCTTCACCTGTGTATCCTGTTCTTGACGCTAATAATTTTATACCCTCAATCACTGCAGGTTTGATGGTAAAGGATTTTTGGTTTTCGTATTGGTAACCCATTTTTCGCATTAAATCAATTGCTTTTGGCCCTTGAATTGCCAGCAATGAATAGTTGTGAGATTGATTATCTATTGAAACATCATAATCCTTTTTGTTTATAGAAAACCAATTTACATCATCCTCAACTCTTGAAGCATTACATATCACTAAATATGATTCAATTCCCAGTTTATATATTATCAAATCATCAATTAAGCCGCCGCTTTCCTTTGGTAATTGGCAATATACAGCTTTTTCATATTCAAGTTTATCAATATTTTGCGGAACTATTGAATTCAAAAATTGTGTTGCATCTTTCCCAAATACAAAAACCTCTCCCATGTGAGAAACATCAAATAATCCGACATTTTCTCTTACAGTCTTATGTTCTTCAATAATAGAAGTATACTGTACAGGCATATACCAACCTGCAAAATCAACCATTTTCGCATTTAGTGCAATATGTTTATTGCATAAATAAGTTTGTTTAACCAATTTTCACTCTCCCTTTATAAAATCATTCTTTCACGGGAACGCTGTTTTTGTCAATGGTATATTTAGATACATTAAAAAATGTACCATTATTTTATTCACTTTTCTTTTTGATTGTGATGCAAAAAGAAAAGTGAACCGAAAAGAAAAACACACTATTATCTACGCTGCCTTCGGCATCGTTCCGCTCTTAGGATATCTGTTTAATTTGTTCATACGTTTTTGCCTTTTAGGCAAAAATCGAGGGCGAACCTAAATAACGGTTCGCATACCTCACCCCAGCCCCTCTCCTACACTTTAGGAGAGGGGGATTTGCCCCATCATACACTCTTCTAAGGCATACCCAAACAACCATTAATCAACATACATTTACCCCTCCGACCTTTACGAAGCGAGCAATAAATGTTTTATTCTGCAAGGTCAAAGCGGGCATTGTTTGAACAAAGTGAGTTTGCCCGCTTGGGGCAGAACAATTACAATTTATTAGCAAGCGAAGTTCAGGTCGGCGGGTTTCTTTTGGGTCACTTTTTTTGCCCGAACAAAGAAAGTAACATTATGAAAGAATAATTTGTTACTTTGTGTTCGAATTATTCCTACGTTTATTTTAATAATTGTTTATATAAATCGATTTCCTTTTGAGATAATTTTTCAGGAAGCACTATTTTTATTTTGGCATTCAAATTTCCATATCCGCCTGATTTTTTTGGAAGCCCCAAATCTTTAAGCCGTAAAGATTTTCCGCTTGATGTCATTGGAGGAATTTTTATTCCGATACTGCCGTGAAGTGTTTTTATCTCTTTTTTACATCCCAAAACTGCTTCCGGAGGAGTGATTTCTACTTCTTTAGTTAAATCAGAGCCGCAAATTTCGTATTCAGAATCTTTTGGCATTATAACAAGATATAAATCACCCTTTTGACCATAAGCATCTGTTCTGCCTTCGCCTTTAAGTCTTATTTTTTGCCCTTCTTTAATCTCTTTTGGAAGCTTTACTTTTATGGATTTTGTATCGTTAATTATTCCTGTTCCGCCGCAAGCACTACAAAAACCTCCGCCGGAGCATTGATCACATTTTCTCATATCTTTGAATTTGACATTGATAGGCTCTGATGAAAACAAATCCTTCGCCGTAACATTGAGGTTCATTGTTATATCTAAATCTTGGCTTTTAGGGGCTTTTGATGCTCTTGACTGCGCCCTGTGCTGCCTTTGCGCACCGCCTAAATCTCCGAAATCAAATCCGGAAAATCCACCTCGGGCAGCACCACCACCCATCATATCACCAAAAAGCGAACTGAAGAAATCAGAAAATCCTCCCATATCTCCACCGCCAAAGCTAAATTGCTGATACCCGTTTCCGCCTTGGAAACCAAAATTCTCAAACCCCGGAGGCGGAGTATAATCTGCTCCTCCTTGCCAGTTTGAGCCAAGACTGTCATATCTTTGGCGCTTTTGCTTGTCTCCTAAAACTTCGTATGCCTCATTTATTTCTTTAAATTTATCCTCAGCTTCTTTTGTCTTATTTACGTCCGGATGGTATTTGCGGGCAAGTTTTCTGTATGCAGATTTAATCTCCGATTCACTTGCATCTCGTTTTACACCTAATATTTCATAATAATCTCTATACTTCATAAAAAAATATCTCCTAACATACATGATAATATAAAATAGAAGATACTTTTTGTTTTTTAATTATTTCTTAATGATGTCAAAATAAATGTCGGACATTACAAAATGTAACATCCGACTATTTATATATAATGCAATCTGATTAATTTACTATCTTAGACTAACTTTTACAGCAGGTCCTTTTTGTTGAATGTCTACTTTGTTTTCTCTTGCTAACCAGCCTAAACCTAAATCTGCAAAATTGCCTTTAAGATCTAATTCTTTTTTCATTTTTGCAAAAGAAGTTGTTCCGTTTGTGTGCAAATAATTATATATTTCACCTGCGCTAAATCCGATTTGTTCTTCTAATGATAATGTTCTTTTTGATGATGTAACCATGTTTTTCTCCTTCCATACTAAACTGTGTTTGTTGTATTTAATACACTCTTTCAATGCTTTTATACTACACGAATTTCAAATTTAAAACATCATTTGAAAAAAGTAGTTTCTCAAGGGGTATTTTATGCTAAAATACTACATAAGGAGTATTGAATTGTTTATTAAGGGAAGCTTAGCCACAAATAAAACGGATATTTTAGTTGATGAATATGTAAAATTACTTGGTCATGGTGTTCATGCTTCCGAAATTCTTGTATTAGTCCAAAATTCTACTCGCAAAGCAGAATTTCAAAAACAAGTTTTTGAAAAATTGAGCGTTGATTGCATTGAAAAATTACAAATTCATTCCTTCTTTTCGCTTGTTTATAACACTGTTTTAGATAACTGGGCTTTTTTAGAAGAGAGAAATATTTTTGAAAATCCTGTAATACTACCGAATTTATGCGGTTTAGAGGTTTCACAGTTTATATTAAAGGATATTTTAAAGGATGTAAAATTCAAAGGTTATAATTCTCGAATGTCTTTACTGCAACAGATTTTTAGAAGATATTCTTTAATTATTCAGAACAATTTAACTCCTTTAGAAGTGGAAGAACGTGCAAAAATATTAAAAGAAGGTTTTTCTGATGAAGCCTCTCTTGCGATTAGCAAATTGTTGAAAAAAACTTTGGAGCTGCGGGGATTTGACTATTTAAGACAATGCTTGTTGTTTAATTTTATATATAAAAACACTTCATATTTCAGCGGTATAAAATATTTATTTATTGATGATGCAGATGAATGCACTCCGATTTGTATTGATTTTGTGGAATACTTATCAAATCAATTATCTGATTTTTACATCGCTATTGACCCGTCCGGTTCAAGCAGATGCGGCTATTTAAGTGCAGATAAAAATAATTTTGAGCATTTAAAGAATATATTTAAAAATAAACCTGAAATTATAAATTTGGACGAAACATCAAAAATGAAACATGACGTTCAAAATTTGTACAAAAATGTCCTTTCAGATGAGAAAAACATTTTGGAAAATTTCTCTCAAGTTTCCTGTTCAAAGCGCTCTGAAATGATTGATATTGCCGTAAAAAAAGCAAAATACCTGCTTGGCAGCGGGGCGCTGCCAAATGAAATTTCTATTGTAACTCCTATTGTGGATGAGATGCTAAAATTTTCACTAAAAGAAAACTTTAAAAATATAACTCCCCTATATCTGACAGGGAATGAAAAACTTATACAAAATAAACTCGTTTATGCCGCTATAACTATTTTGAAGCTCAATACAGATTTAAAAGATACAGTTAGTGAGTTTGATATTCGTGTAATTTTATATGAAATTTTGCGCATACCATTAAAATACTGTCAAGAAATATTAGAGAATTTTGAGAAAACTAAAAATCTTATTCCTTATGAATTTTCTCAAGAAGAATACACTAAAGAGTATCAAAAATTTCTTGAACTTGTAGAAAGACTTTCCGCTTCCGATAAAAAATTATCAGAGCAAATTATTGAAATATACAATGTTCTGTATCAATTCAATTCTATTGATAAAAACGAAATTAATAAATTTAATTTCTTTATCAAACAGATTACCGATTTTGAAAATATTTTCGGAAAAGATTTTGCAAATAAAAAATCCGATATAATTTTGCAAATAGAAAACTCCATTATTTCTGAAAATCCATACTCCGTGTTGGAAATTGACAACGATAATCTTATAATCTCAACCCCGCAAAAAATTATAGATAATCAGGTTAAAACGAAATACCAAATTTGGCTTGATATATCGAATTCCGAATGGGTAAAATCAGACACAGGCCCATTGTATAATGCCTGGGTTTTCCAAAAAGACTGGGATAAAAATGAATACACAATAGAAGATAATATAAATCTTTCAAAAGATAAAAATGCGAGAGTTTTAAGGAAGTTAGCACTTTGTGCATCCGAACATATTTATTGTGCATTTAGTTTGTTTGATTCTAACGGGGTGGAAAACTATGGGGCACTGGAAGAATTTATTATTACAAAAGAAGACGATATTATTGAAGAAAAAGAAGAACAAGTTTTCAAAATTGTACCAAGGAATGACCAAAAACCTGTATTAGAATATAAATCAGGCTATATGGGTATATCTGCCGTTCCAGGTGCAGGAAAAACAACCATACTTCTTGCATTGATAATAAAATTACTGGAGCGAGGGATAGATCCGGAACGTATTTTTGTACTGACTTATATGGATTCTGCCGCAAGAAATTTTAGAGAAAGAATAAAAAATGTACGCAAAAATTCTTCCAAAATGCCAAATATAAGTACTATCCACGGTCTTGCTCTAAGAATACTCAAAGAAAACGGGAATTACGAAAAACTTGGATTGAGTGCTGATTTTGAAATCTGCGACGATTCTCAAAGAACAAGAATATTAAAAGAAATTTCTTCTCAACTTGGTTTGAAACAAAGGATGGCAGAAGAATTTGATAAAGCAGTTTCAATCTATAAAATAGGGCGCGGCGTTTTTCCTGAAAATATTACCGATAAAAAAATGAAGCAGTTTAGCGAATTTTATCTGAAATATCAAGAGAATTTGAGAGATTTTAACCTGATTGATTATGATGATATGCTAATAGGTTCGGTTAAGATTCTGGAAGAAAACAAAGATATTCTTGCTCATTATCAGGATATTTGTGAATATATTATTGAAGATGAGGCTCAGGATTCTTCGTCAGTTCAACAGAAATTAATTGCACTGTTATCAGGCAAATACAAAAATGTAATAAGATGCGGAGATGTAAACCAATCAATCACTGCGACATTTTCTAATGCTGATGTGGAAGGTTTCAGACGCTTTATAACCGAAAATAAAAATGTCAGTATGGATTGTTCTCAAAGATGCGCTCAAGGAGTTTGGGAGTGCGCAAACTCTCTTGTTAGATGGAGTCTTGCGGATGAGTTAAGCAAGAATTCGTTTTTTGAAATGTATATGCACCCTGTTGAAGGTAAAAATCCTCAAGATAAAGATGCCGTATCTGCACAAATTTTTGACACCCCAATAAATGAAAGAAACTCTGTACTGAATCTTATAAAAACAACTCTGGCAAAACATCCTGATTATACGGTTGGAGTGCTATTAAGAAATAATTTTCAAGTTACACAATGGCAAAGTTTATTGGTAAATAGCGGATTTAGCGTAATTACAAGAAATCAATGTCTTGAACAAAAAAATATATTCAGGAGTATATTTGCAGTTTTGCAAATAATTTTACATCCGTTTGATAACAATGTTTTAGGAGATAATTTTGATATCCTTTATCAAATGGGAATATATAAACAAGGGCTTGGTTATGAAATAAGGAAATACGAAAACCCAATTATTACAATAGATTGTGACAATTTTGCAAATACAACTCTGGAACAATTTTATTGGGATGTAAACTATTGGATTTCATTGTGTTCCTTGCCGCCTAATGAGCTTGTGATAAAGATTGCGGAAGATTTAAGACTTTTAAAAACAGATATTGATAAATCAAATATATATTTGATTTCAACTTTGGTTAAAAGAATTTGCATGAACAACAATTCTCTTGAATATGCCGTTAATCGACTGGGAGAACTTGCAAAAAGGCCAAACTTGAGCGGTTTTAAATTCTTTAATGAAGAAGATGAAGATGATAAAAAATCCGCACAGGGTAAAATTCAGATAATGACCATGCACAAATCAAAAGGGGATGAGTTCAATCTTGTTGTACTACCGGAATTGAGTGAAAAGAATTTGCCGTTATCTGTCGAATCTATCACACTAAAATCCGCAGATTTTCTGGAAGAAATAAAATCCTTGAATTCGCAATATAAGCAAAAAAGTGAGTTAGAATTGAAGCAAGAAACACTGGCTGAAAACTTAAGACTTTTATATGTCGCAATTACCCGTGCAAAAAATAAATTATTTATTTGCACAAGTAAAAAAGAACAAAGTTTTGGTAAACTAAAAGATTCCGAACCGAATATGATATTTAGTGAAATATTACAAAATGTGGAAAGGGGCGAAGTATAATGATTGATATTTTTTCTCCGAATATGTTAAAAACTTATGTATCCTGCCCTAAAAAGTTCTATTACACATATATAGAAAATATTTCCGCACCACAATCACCTGCACCGTTTGAAAAGGGTAAAAAAATTCACGCCCTTGCAAATTATAATCTCCAGGGAATAAATATCGAAAGACTTGAAACACAGTTAAATGAAAAAGAAAAAGAATTATGGGAACTTTTAAAGGAAAATGAATTTTATAACAAAGAATACTTCAAGTCAGAATTCCAAATTAGCGCAAAGATTGAGAATTACTGGGTAGGAGGTCGAATTGATGCCCTTGTAAAAGACGGTGGGGAATACTACATCCTTGATTACAAAACAGGTTCAATACCACAAAATCCTGAATATGATTTCCAAACAATGATATATCTTGTTTGTGCGGACAGATATTTAAAACAATATGATTCTTTAGCATTTGTCTACATTAATTTAAAAGATAAAAAGAATTATATAATAAAGTTTACACCTGAAATAAGAACCATATATGAAAATAAAATTGCTCAAATCTGCAAACAAATAAGCAATTCAAATATTTATCCAGAAAATCAAGAAAATTGCGCAGGTTGTATATATTCCAAATTTTGCCTATAAAACTTGTTTTATAGCTTCTATCATCCCGTCATAATCTGCAATGCTTTTCCCTGCAATATCAAAAGCTGTACCATGTCCGGGGGATGTTCTTATAATATCCAATCCGATAGTTGTATTTACTGTTTTAATTCCCGCAACTGTTTTTATCGGTATTAAACCTTGGTCATGATAATTTGCAATATAACAGTCATATTCATCTTTTTCATTTTTTAAATAGTGTTCTGCTGCCTTTACAAACAAAGTATCAGCTGGCTGCGGCATAGAAATATCAATTCCGCATTTTAACAATTCTTTGACCGCGGGAATTAAAATCTTTTGTTCTTCTGAGCCTAAAATTCCGTCTTCGCCGGCATGAGGGTTAAAGCCGCATAGTGCAAATTTTGGTAATTTTATATTAAAATCTTTTTCAAATGTTTTAACAAGATTTTTAATTTTTGTAATCACAAGTTCTTTTGTAAGATTTATTTCTTTAAGTGCACAGTGTCTTGTTAATAACAAAACTCTAAAATTCCCGGCAACAAAAAGCATTTCCGCAAGTTGATTGTCGTGAGCCAAATATTTTTGCAGAACTTCTGTTTGACCGTTGAAATTGTGCCCCGCAAGATGCATCGCACTCTTTGCAACAGGTGCGGTTACAATCGCTTTTGGCTTTATTTGACAAACTTTAACTAAAGACTGAAACGAAAATTCTCCGGCCTCTTTTGTAATTTCCCCCGGTTTTATATCTTCATTTTTGTACGGAATTTCAATTATTTCGTAATTTTTGTTGAGTTTCCCGTAGAAATCGAGAATATTTTTGTTGCTTATTATAGCGACCTTATCTTCAGGCAAATCAAGTTTGTTCAGAGCTTTGATTGTAATTTCTGCTCCGATTCCGTTCGGGTCCCCTGTTGTGATTGCAATTTTGTTCATAAGTTTATATTAGTATATTAGTTTCTTAGGTGCAAGGGGGTTGAGATTATTCAGACCACACCCATAATGAAAACCTCTACTAAAGAAACTTTGGTAGAGGGAAAAAATAAATTATAGGGGAAAAGTCTTTATAAATCTTTATTTATTACTTTTGTTTTATTGGAGATCCTGAAATAAATTCAGGATGACAGAATCGCTTGTTTTTGCGCAACCGGTGGGAGTATCATTTACCCCTAGCCCTTAGGCGCATTTTGTGTAGGTTTAGCGCAATCATCGGTAAAGTACATTTACCCCTACCCCTACCCCTGGAAGGCTTTGAATGATCTGTCAATGTTCTTTGATAGGGCACTTTTAACAGATTCATATTCTGTTTGCAGTGCATTGTGTTCTGTGTCTAAGTTTTTCAGTTTTCTTTGATATTTTTCATCTTTATAGTTAATATCTGCTAAAGCTTTTTGATATTCTGCTTCAGCTCTTTCTATTGCAGCGCTGTCATCTCTTTGAGTAATATCAGGACAAGATGAAAACATTTTTGTTGTCCAAGATATGCCTTTTAAAACTTTTAGTGCAGGTTGCCCTTGGACATTAACCTCTTCAGTTGGAGTGTAAGAGCCCATTTCAATAGAGATATCACCGTGCGCTAACGCATCTCTAATCCAAGATGTGCTTGTAAGTAACTTGTTATCCAGTTCTGCATAGTTAGGATTAGCTGATTTTATAGTAGAATTCCCGTTGATACGGTACCACAAGTTGGTGTACCATTGAGCTTTTGTTGTATCGTCGTATGTATATGCTTCATCTTCCGTAATTCCGAGCTCTTCAAGTTCTACGTTGAAGTTGTTTAAATGTTCCATGTAATCGACGTATTTACTATATTTGGTTGGATTAGTAAGCTTAATTTTAGATTCAATGTATGCATCATAGGTTACTGTGTTTTCATATTGGGTTCTGATATCACTGAGCATTGTAGCCATTTGATCAAGCAATTCTTGTGGATTACTATACGACCTATATATTCGATCACCCAAGGTTATATCATATTTATCTTTCAACTCTTCTGCTATTTTATCTGGTTCTGTTTCAGCTATTTCATATGGACCGTAAAGAACTTTTTTAGGTTCTTTAGTTTCGCCGTCTTTAACTACTTCATATGTTCCATCATCATTTTTCTTAAGTTCAGTAACTGTAAAGGTCTCATTTCCTGCGGAAAGTTCTTCAACCATCTTGTTATAATTTGTTAATGCAACATTGTAGACTTCTTTGTTAGTTTCGTATGCATCAGCCCATACTTTTACATCATGGTCTGCTTTATAATTATCCATCAATGTTTGCCAATCTTCTAAGTCTTTTTTATTTTCTTTAAGATATTCATAATTTTTTGCTAGATCCAGAGTTCTGAAGTTTGCTTTAACACCGTAACTTTCTATAAAATCTTTCAGTGTCTCAGCTTTATCATAATGGTATGCATCTTCTCTACTCAAAAGAGCCTGTCCGGCAGTGTTAGAGAGCATATATTGATTTTTTGATGCGCCGTATTGATATAAAACGGCAGCAGTTAACGGAACATTCTGAGCGTTACCTTGAGCATCAAAAGTCATATAAGCATAATCTGTTGTGCTTAATGCTGCTAAATAAGTTTCGCTTGCTTGTTGAGATTTTGTAGCAAGACGCATTTTAGCATTAGAAACCTGCTGTGACTCATATTCGTTACTTGTCAAGCGGGCTGTTATGGATAAAAGTCTTGCGTTTGAAGATAATCCCATTGAATATTCCTTTCGTTCATGTCTTTAGTCGGCATATTTTTGGTAATTCTTTAATAATCCTCCTACGTATGTAAAGAAATGTAACAAGTTTTATATAAATTGAATATAAAAAGTCAATATTTTTTTAATAGAAGTTTTTATATATATGTAAGAGATAAATAAAGAAAAAGAAATTTCCGAAAAGAGAAAAGAGAGGACAAAAGTTATGGCAACATTGCTATTATTTTCTGATGCAGTTACAAAGACATATCAATCAACATCTGAAGCAATAAATGACGTAAGTGTTAATTTAAATAATAAAAAAGTCGTTAAAAAAACATTGTCTCAAATGATGAAACAATCATTCTTCCAAGGGGCAAATCGTTTTGGAACAAATTTTATAGCATAAAATGCACAATCGTTGGAAATTAGGAAAAGACAAGGAAATTTATTTAGGATAGGAATAGCAAAGACCCGTAAAAACGGGTCTTTTTAAATTAATCTTTCATCAAAACGTGGTTACCGTTTATTGTAACCCAGTGACCGCCGTCTGAATCTGAGTCTGAATTTGAGCGGTCTCGGGATGAAGATTTTTGTTTTTCGAGTTCATCACGTGTTGGAATTCCTCGTTCTTTTAGTTGTTTCATAATGGCTTTTTCATTTTGAACAAATTCCTCTTTGCTCATATTTCTAAGGTCTTCCCTTGTATATATATGCCCCACAGGAGTGGCAAAGCCGGTTGGAAGACCGTTAGATTGGACACCCCCTATACTGCGTGTAGGGGTGTATGGGAGCTTTAATTCTTGCTTTTCAAATTTTCGTTTGTCTTCAAGATTTGTAATTAATTCTCCGGATTTCATTTTTTGTACAACCTTATTGGCAATTATATTTTTGCGTTGCAGTTCGGAAAGTTTGTTAAAATTAGGGTATTCTCTACGAATTTCATTAGCAATATTTCGTCCTTGTTGGTTGTTCCACATATCCATATTGGATGATTGAGTATATTGGCCATTTGCTTGTTGACCAGATTGCTCATGCCTGTCCCCCAATAATTTTGCTACCACATTACCTCCGTAGTTTAGTGATAAATAAGCCTGCATATACGCATGTCTGAATGCATCAGACTCATTATCAACGGCTAGATTATTAGGGCCAATTTGAAATCTATATATTTTTTGGTACTTTAATGTATCATTTACCATTTCTCTAGTAAAATTTCTTTCAATGATTTTAATGGGGTTTATTTCTTTCATTTTTCTTTCCTTTTTGTTAGTATGTGTGCATGAATTTGAACAAGTATATATGTGCGAATATTTTATCTTTTATTGGAAATATTGGGTTATTTATATTTCTTCTTTCTTCGTTTGGAAATTATCGCATTCAAGGTAAAGCTTGGATGTATATTGAAGAAAATTGCAGCTTGTGGGCTTTTTTAATTGCGGGAATTATTTTATTTCTACTAATAGAGGTATCCATCTATAAAATTTCACACAATAAATATTCCATTAGCCTTCCAACAAAAAATGAATACATGAAACGTATATACAATATCTTGTTTTGGTTAGGTGTAGTTTGTTCTATTATATTTCTGCTAATATACATTTGTTTAATATTTTTATTTATTGACTATATAAATTAGCCATTATTTTTTGTTAAATTCTCCTTTTTTACTAAGTACTATCAATTTTGTTAAAAAAGGTAGAATAGGTTTATTTTCTTGAATAGAAATAATACAATCCTTCAAGTTCTTTTGCTCTTCTTTCAATTATATATTTTTGTTCGGATGACAGGATATTTGTATACATTGTACCCATCATTGTACCAATTGTTTCACTGTTCAATTTTTGTTGAGCATTTTGGTATGCAATCCATTTATTTTGAGAATCATGCAAAAGTGCAATTTGTTCATTATTCATTATTTTTTCTAGTAACTTAATATTTTTACCTATTTCTTTTTCCCATTTTGGAATTGCAACATATACACAATTATTCATGCAAGCTGTAGTATAATTGCAAGATTTCATGCATTCTTGAATTTCTGTATCAATAAGTTCTGCGTCCTTTTTAGTTGATTTTAAATCTTGATATTGCTTTTGTGCAAAATCTTTATCTTTGGCAAGTGTCTCTTTTTCAGAACTTATTTCAGAAATAGTATTATTCAATTCGCTTATTTCCGTATTTAATTTTTTAATTTGCATATTACATTTTATTGCATATGTAAGGCTCATTAGTGTGCAAAACGATAAAAATATTATAATAAACATAAGAACAAATTTTTTCATAAACCTATTCTACCAATATAAATAAGATTTTCAAATATTTTACATTTTATTCACTTCCTTTCGTTTTTTATGTAAGAAATAGAAACATATTAATACACATAATGCTATTGTTATCTTTTTATTTTACTAATCTTTCATCAAAACGTGGTTGCCGTTTATTGTAACCCAGTGGCCGCCGTCTTCATCTGAGTCTGAATTTGAGCGGCCTCGGGATGAAGATTTTTGTTTTTCGAGTTCATCACGTGTTGGAATTCCGCGTTCTTTGAGCTGTTTCATTATTGCTTTTTCATTTTTTTTCTCCTTTTTCGTTTTCATGCAAGAAAAAGGTATTTTAGTAATACCTTTTTCTTTAGAGTTGTACATATTATTTTTATTTTTTATTTTAAATTTTTAGTTCTTTCAGGTGTTTGCGGCATTTTTTTGTAGTTCCATTCATAACCGTTATTTTTTAATGATGCATAACCAAAATCATTATCCATACCTCTTTCAAAATAAAATTTTAAATCATAGTACTCGTTTGTTTTATTTTTTAAAATATATAAATTTCTAAGGGGGGAAAATTGTATTCCTGATATGCAAATATTAATGTATTCATTTTTAATTTTTTTAAGTATAAATAAATTCGTTCCATCATACCAACCTTGGAATGATAGCGGTTTTGCGTATCCTAATATTTCGTTTGTGCCGTCATTGTTTAAATCTACCTTGTATGCGCAAACGGAATTTTCAGAAAAGTCCCAAAATTTAAGGTCTTCCGGAGGATATTCTTTTTTTATAAATTCATACAATGTTTCATTTGCATCTTTTTCACCGTTTTTAAAAATAATGGCTTTATAAATAACAGGGTCGTTGTATTTTGTAATAACTTCAGCCTGTACATTGCAAATGCTGCATAGGCAAAAAACACTAATAATAAAATATTTAAAGATATTCATAAAATCTTCCTCATAATATTATTGTATCAACTAACAATATCATTTACTTAATAATAATTCAAGAATATAAACATTATTAATCTTTCATCAGTACGTGGTTGCCGTTAATTGTAACCCAGTGTCCGCCGTTAGAATCAGAATTTGAGCTGCCTCGTGATGAAGATTGTTTTTTTAGCTCATCACGGGTTGGAATACCTCGTTCTTTTAGTTGTTTCATTATTGCTTTTTCATTTTTTTCTCCTTTTTTCATTACAAATAGAAGGTATATTTCTATACCTTTATTACTGTGTGTACAAAATTTATAAATATTTATAATTTAACGCAATGTATACCATTGACCGTCAAAATATCCATTTATATTGTATTTGGTACCTGTTGCTGTTGTTTTGATATCATGGTAACCATTAGTTTTGTGTTTGAGGATGTATATTGGATATTTAAGATATGTATTTAGTAAGCTAATGTCTTTATAATTATTATTTTTTTGTTTTTGTAATATAAATACATTGTATGCTCCCATTTTCCCTGAATGAAACCATGATGATGTTGCGATTATTTCATTTACTCCATCATTGTTTAAATCTATTTTATATGCGGCGATTGTTTTTATACTAAAACTCGGAGAAGATTTTATAGCAGGTGTTTCTTTTAAAATATAGTCGTAAACAATTTCATTTGCATCTTTTTCGCCATTTTTGAATAAAACTGTTTTGTATATAACAGGGTTATTATAATTTGTTATAACCTCGGCTCGCGCTATGCAAATATTGCAAAAACATAAAATGCCGATTATAAAGTATTTAAAATTTTTCATAAGTTTTTCCTTATATATTATTATATTCGTAAATAATATAATATTCTTAATAATAATTCAAGATATAAATGTTTAAATTAAAAAATCAGGCAGTCATATATTTTGTCGATTTTTTCTTTCATATCAAGGAATTGTGATTTTAAATCATCATAACTGTTGCGAGTTACAAACCTTTCTTCTATATCTGAAAGAATTTCACGATGCTTACGTTCAAGTTCTTCCGGCGTAACTACTATTCGCTGTTGAATTAAAAATACCAATACTACAACCAGTACCGGCGCATAATAAATTAGTGTTTCTGTATTCATATTTTTCTCCTTTATAAAACTATCGGCCAATAAAAATCTACAAGATAACTTGCAGCATCAAACGGATGGGATAAAAATTTAAGCTCTTTTGATTGCTTAATTTGGGTATAACTTGGGATATCTATTTTGGAAGTCCCTTCTATATATCGAAGATTGTGTATATTGTATAAAAGTTTTTCACATTTTGGGGAAATATAGAGCCCTATCTGCCCTGCGGCATTTCGAACTTTGGCATTGAACGCGGCTACACGATTTTTTATTGGGGGATTAAAGGCTTTAATCTTTATTTCTGCATCATAACCAAAGGATAGTAATTTCTTTTTTATAATTACATAATTTGTATACTCACTTGTACAGCTGCGATTGTCCCCTGAAGCATCACCGTTTACTATAATTTTGCCTTTATGATTTGGATATCTTCTGTAAAATTCGTCACAAGTTTTGGAGGTTGTCGTATTTTCCAAAACCAGCTCATCAAAATAAAATACTTTATCTTCAGTTTTGTGCGCCAAAACCCACGCCATCGGATCTACGTTAAAATCACAACTTATATGTACGTCGAAGTCCTCTCTATACGGAATATCTTTTATATTCTCTTGAGTGAAGTCTTTGACAACAAGATTATCGCTATAATTGCCTGTTTGCCCGAGAACAAATGTATTGTAGTATTTTTCATCATAAAGCTGTTTTAATTCTTCACAAAAACCGTGAGGGAGGTAAATATTTTGTGTCGTCGGAGCACAAATTATTCTGTAATTCGGCGGAGGATTTATAAAAAATGTGGTATAAATCCAACCTTGCTGAAGTTCGGGATTTGTGTGCCCAAAAATTCTATAAGTGAATTTTCCCCAGCTTTTTCGTACTCTTTGGCGCATTCTGGCAAGAAGCATTTTAAACGTATCATAAGGAATATCAGACATCTCTTCTATTTCAACAAATCCCAAATTCAATGATTTCAATTTATTTGGTTCATCAAAGTGTCTGAATAATATTTCAGAACCGTTATGGAATATGAGTTTTTGCTCTGAAGAATTCCATTTATAATCAAGCCCTTCTTTGAATCCGATATTATCTAAGTGCTCAAAATAAGTTTTTAATGTTGTATCACGCACAAGAGTGTAAGTTTGAGCACCAACAAGCCCTCTTATTCCCGGGTATTTTATTGCAAGCAATATACCAAGCAAAGCTCCCGCAAAAGTTTTTCCCGAGCCGTAACCACCTTGATATACAGCAATATCAAGTGTATAGTTGTGCGGAATTTCTAAAAATTCCCTTTGTGCATCTAACAATTTGTATTTCATATTTTCACCTCTCAAAAATTGACAAAGAAAAAGGGAAGAATTATATCTTCCCTCATTAGGAGTTATACTATGCAAAGCTTTAGTAATTATTGAGTATTTTGTGCATCTTTAGAAAGGAAATTGTTTGCATTTTCTACTCCATATTGTTCAAGTGCAAACTTAAAACATTCAATCCAGTTGATACGTTGAGAAACTTCAGGATTTTGGACAAAAGATTGAATAACTTCAAATAGCTCTTTAAGTTTGGATTTTCTCTCAAAAGTTGCTTTTCTGTCGCCGTATCTGTATATGTAATTTGAATTTCTTACTTTGTCATCTATGTCGATAAATTCATTTCGCCCTTTATCGTTGATAAGTATAGATTCTTTTCCGATTTTGAAGTTTGAAATAAGTTCAGCAGTTTTTTCGACCATCGGAACAATTACTTTTCGGTTAATTGATTCAAGTATCATATTCAGTCTGGCTTCCTGCCCTCCGACAGAGTAGTTTATTTCGGTTGCAGTCCTGTCAAATGATTGCAAGTTACCTGACATATTTTTGAATATACCTGTGGCACTTTCTGTTGTGGATTTAAAATAGTTCAAAAAGTCCCATCCGGTCATAGCTTTATCAAACGATAACGGCGTAGGAACAGAAGTCATAAGCGTTGAATCATATTCAATAATTTTACCGGGACTTATATCTTGAGTACCTCTAAAACATCCTTTAGGAGCCAAGTATGGAGGATTCATCATTAGAGCTAATGCATCAAGCTGCTTATTCAAAATTGTGGATGAAATATTGTTTAAAATAAGTGCAACTCGAAGCGGAGAAATTCCTCTCCCTGTTGACGGGCATTCAATAATATTGGCGTGAATAAACGGATTTATGACAAAAGGGTTAGCTTCTAATCTTATAATAACCTTTCTGCCGGCAACTGAAATCAATTGATTTTTAAGTGTTTCACCGTTCGGGAGTTCTATATCGCCCCAAAATTCAAGTACCTCAATTTTATTATTTGAATATTTTTCGTTATATCCTTGTTTTTTTGCCATCACTCCTTTCAATAGTTCCAGCTTTTCTGTATTTAACATGTTGTTTGATTTATTTGTTTTTATTTCATCAAATGTTTGATATGTTCTGTAAATTTTCGAACATGAGTCCCAATTCGTAATTCCGTTTTTGTCAAAAACAAAGTCTTCATAATTGACAAATTTAACTTTGGCATTGTCATATACAATTTTGTCTTCTATGGTAAAGGCGGCATTAGTATTATTTTCTATTTGTTCTTTTATACTGAGAGGACGTCTTACTTTTTTAGTACGTGTCTCCCATCCGATAAATAGAGTTACTTCTCCTGTTTCAACTACGGAATCTACAATTTTTTCTATTTCTTCGGTAACTTTCATTTCCTCAAATGTATTGACAAGCATTGCTTTTTGCTTATTTGCATACTTTTGGGACTCAAAATCTACTCCCGAAACATCAAACATCCCATCAGGGTGCGAGTATAAATTTTGCATAATATGCGATTTTAATGTTTGAGAAAGTTCATAAATCTCCGGAAGCTGTATTTTGCAATCCCAACTGTTTATTGTTGGAATTGTTGAGTTGTAAATCGCATTTGAAATAAGCCTGTTATCTGATTTTTGCTGACTTCTTTGCTCGTCATAGTAATCATATTTCTCAATGATACTGTTTAATAAAATTTGTTCAGTGTAGGCATTATGTACAGGTTTTGCCTCTTTATTATTGATATTCATTTTTCACCTCTTTATAATAATATGTTCTGTATATTGCGTATTGATGGATGTCTTGAAGCTTTCCAAATCTTATCGTTTCTTTTGGAATGGTTACTTCGTACTTAAATCCGGCGGACTTTAGCAACGTTGAAACACGAAAATTATCCGGATATACAAATGCTTTTATTTTGTATAATCCAAGCTCATCAAAGCATTTTTTCAAAAAAAACTTTGCACTATATCGGGTAAATGCACCCCAAGCCTTTTTTTCAAAGCATGTTGTGAGTTCGGCACTATATTTATTGGTATTGTTCCCTGTGAAATTATCCAGCAACGCAAAACCCATAAAATTATCGTCGAAATCTAAAATAGCCCAAATGTAAGGAGAAACTCCCTCTATATAAGAATTGAAATTTGCGTTTGCAAAATCATCATGGAGATATTTGGAATATTTTTCGTAACATGATCTTATTTTAGGTATATAGTGCAAATTTTGAAAAAGAATGAGTCGGGGATTATAAATGACTTGTATAAATTTACACATTTGTTATTTTTTTACCTTATAAAATTTTATATAATTGTTGCCGCAGACGAAATAGTCGGTTTGGCCCGAGAGGAACTTATCTCTCAAAATTTCTTGCGAACCTAAAAAGCCTTCCGCTTGCAGTCCGTTTATGTATGATTTTGTTTTACTTTCTTTATTTATAACCATGTAAATGGCATTTTTTGTAAATAGTAAATCCTTTGGAACATCTTTTATATTCGTTAATTCTCGTGTTTTATTTGATTGTTCTTGGCTTAGTATGTTTTGGAATTCTTTTTCTGTTTTTGAATGCAGGAATTTTTCATAATTTTCATCATTTAACAGAATTTTTTCAATTTCTTTATCTTCTTTCATTGTCAACCTCATATTTTAAATTTTTTTATCATCTAAATTTGCTATTGTAATGATTTTTGCTTCTTGATAGTTGTTTTCTTCACCTGTTATATTTGAAAAGCCGAGGTATTTACATATAGCTTCCAGAGCTTTTAGACCTGCTGCGGAGTCTCTTAACTTCTTTTTACCGGTATAGTTCCCCTCTTTATCAAGTATGTCTTCTTCCTCCAGAGAAAACTCGGCTATTTGTAATAACTTTTGGATAACATAACCTTTTTGTATGCATAGAGTGTTTATTTGTGATTTAAGTTGTTTTTTTATTTCACTAATTATCAAATCTTTAGACAATAACTCCGCTGCAAATTGCCTTGAATTTTTTGTTTTGTATCCTGCAAGTTTGAGAGCCTGTTCTCCGTCTAAAGTTCTGATATACTCGAGTACAAATTGTTTTTGCTGTTTTGTTAATTGTTTCATCATGTTACATTTCTTATAATAATTTGTGTTTTTTTTTAATAGTTTGTATAATATACATGCTATTTATATTTCGGCTAGTGTAAATCTTAACAGGGGGGAATGAAAACGACTTCCTGTTTTTTTTACGGTTATCGCCTAAAAAGTCTTACTTTTGCACTGTCATTTGCATCAATACTGCTTTTGGATTTTAAGTTCAAAAGAGCCTCTTTGTACATGCTCATCCAATAGTTGAATTTTATATATGACGGATTCCCTTTTAATCTCAGACATGTCCCATATACAAGTAATTGTTCAGCAAAAGGCATGGGCAAAAGAGATTGATCATCCGAAACAGTCATTTCTTCTTTTTCACTGCCATCTGATGAAGTCGCACAATTTTGAGTATAGTAGATTACTTCTGCAGTTTTGTTCTCAGGGAATTTGGGGAATAATAGCTGGTCGGAACAAATTGAATAAGTCTGAGCAGGAGGGTTTGAGGTTAAGAATTTTTCAAAATCACCTTTGAAATGATATTTTGTTCCGTCAATTAGCAAGTGTAATATACGGCCGTTTATAGTATTTTCTACCATTGTCGTTCGAGCCGGAATATTTAATGTTTTTGATCTAAGTAAAAAATTCCAATTATCACTGTTACAAATTTCTCTGTTTATAATGTTTATTATCGACATTATCCTTTTATGGTCATTTTTTACAAGCTCTGAGAAAGCGTTAACTTCCCTGTAATTAAGCTCAAGCAGGCATTTGTTTATAAGTTCTAAGTAATTCATTTAATCTCCTTTTTTGTAAAGTTTGGGAAGGGGATATATCCCTTCCCAAACTCAATTTGCTACAAACTGATTAGGGGTTATTTTATCAAGCCTTGTCTTGCCTGTTCCATTATCAGTTTTTCGTTTTTGGTGAACTCTTCACCACTCATTTTGCCGAGGTCCTCGCGAGTAAAAATCCTGTTGTAATTACTATCGGATGGAGCATGTTGAGCGTACGAAGTCAATTTGCTCTTTGCGATAAAGTTTTCGTCATTTAATGATTTATCGTGTGCGGACTTTTTTAAATAGCGTTCTATTGCATAATTTTCAAGATTTTGTGCAAGATTTGCTATTTTGGAAATTTCATCTTTATCAACATCTAAATCTTTAATGTATTCTAACAATTCTTTACGCCCTTCACTTGTAAAGAAATCCGGATTTTCCTTGTTGAAAATTTCTAAGGGATTTACGGTTTCTTTTTCTGGAGGGGGAACTTGTTCTTGTACATGTGGTGTAAGATTTTGCAAAGACTGCTTAAACACATCAATTTGTTGTTTTTTATTTACTAATTCATTCATAAGGTATTGTCCTTGTTGTTGTGTTACTATACCTTGTTGTGTTAACAGCTGCAATTTCTGCACATCTGAGGCAAGAGCTTGCTCGATTTGTTGGATTACATCTGTATAATTTATTTGCGGAGTCACGGCACTTGGTGAAATTCCGTTTATATTCTGGTTTAACATATTGTTCTATTCTCCTTTTTCTTGTTTTTGAAGTGAATGCATGTAGCAAACGGATGCTTCTATTGCGTTGTCTATAAAGCCTGATAAAAAAATCGAGATTATCTCTCTGACAATCCCGCAGAATGGCAAATTATCAAGTATATATTTAATTGCCTGCTTCTTTTTTTGTTCTCCTCTGCCGGAGCCAAGCTCTGTTTCTGCTATTACTACTGCATTTTGTGCTAACTGTTTTATAAGTTCTTTTATATTCGAAAACATTTAAATTTCTCCTGATTTATCGGGTGTACTCTTTTTCACGAGGGGAAAAAGAGTACACAAAATTGGTTTTACAATTTATGATGCGCTTACGATCATTTTGGCAAGTGCAGCCGGTTGAACTGTTTTTGCCCCATATAAATATAAGCCTCTGACTAAATCAGAGAATGAATCTTTATCTCTTAGGCTTTCGATTTTTGCAAGTTGAGAAGCAAATGTAATTGCATCATTTGTTCCTGCAAGAACATAATATTTATCATCAACTTCAGTTAAGTTTGTACTTACTAATACATCCATGCCCGCAATTTGCCCTATTGAACCTTCTCTTAGTGTTTTGTCTGCGATGTTATACGCACTGATAAATTCAGGACTTTGCAATAAGTATGCTTCGATTGTAGGATTTATAACGACCCAAGGGTGAACACCGGCGTATACGGCATTAGAATTTTTTAATGCCATAGCAAGTTTTACAAAATTGCTGTAAATTGTACTTTTATCCAGTTCAATTGGTACAGCTTCAGTACCGACTGTATTTGCTGATGTTACATCTGTATGCAAGCCTAATAGGTATGTGTCTTGAACTTCTTCAATTGCTCTTTTTGCATTGTTTAAGTGCGCTTCCATAATGTCACCATTTGATTGAGCTTTGGCAACATCATCAATTTTAAAAGCAAAGAATTTTTTCTGGTCTATTTCCAAATCCTTTGAAGTAGGAGTTAAAGACGAATATGTAATACTGTCACTTGTAAGAGTAGAAACAGACACTTCTGCCGGAGTAATAATTTTAACCTTATCGCCTTGTTGTTTAATTTCTCCTTCCCAGTTTCTGTTTACGCATTGCATCATTACGCAGTTTTTTTCTAACATTGTGTTTAATTTAAGACTCCATAATTCCGGAATAAATGCGGAGTAAGTTGTTGAAAAATCTGTCATTTTTTTGTCCTTTCGTGTTTTGTGTGTACGTTTAATATGAGTGGTGAGTAGCTTTTATATTAGTCATCATTGTAAATTTCTCTAAATTGCAGACCTATAATTGCGCAATTGTCCTCAATTTCTTTACCTTCTACGCATAGTTGTACGGCAAAACAACTGCCGCAAATTTCAGCTTTTTCCATTGTATCTGTACCAATTGCCCATACAGGAACGTCAGCATTATCCTGCGCCCAACAGGAAGTTATATCTTCTGATGTTGTATTTTCTTTTCCCCATACGAGCTGGTTAAAGTGTTTTGTGTATATCAATTCTTTGTCATCGGGGAAATGTTCATCAAAATCTTTATATACAGAAAAATTAAATTTGTTCTCGTATTCGTTATCCAAAATGAAATAAAATTCATCTATGAGTTTTCTGTGGTGCGGGTTTGTTAATGACAAGAACGGTGATTTCCACTGGAATGTTACAGCTGAACCGTTAAAAGTTTTTCCGTAATCTTCTATATAAACTTTTCCTGTCGAATCCGCACTGACAATAAATGATTTAAAATTGCAAGCACAGGTTATATTTTGAGGAATAACCCTTTTCATCCATGATTTATTAACATAATCATTTATCCATACCGTGTGATAATATTGCTCTTTTATGTACGGGAAAAAGAACCATACCTGATGTTTATTTTGATAGTGAAGTGCAAAAGATTTATTTATTTTAGGTAAATCTATTGAATCAAATTCCTTTTTAATATTTTGTGAAATTTCAGACCCGAGTCTTATTTGATTTAGCTCCCCGACTTGCTCAAGTGCATATATACCGTTGCTTAAAAAATACTGTTTATTATCAACATTTACGATTGCTTTATTTGAATATGTTCCTTTATCCGCAAAAGGTATAATCGCGAAATCCTCAGGGTTTGAACCGCCTAAAAGATAAACTCTTTCCTTTTTGTATATGGCAAGATAATTTTTATAACTTTCCATTCCTACAATATCAGCAGTATCCGTGTGAAAATCGTTTATATATCCGGCATCATTAGCACTTATAAAGTCATTATATGTTCCAAGTGCAGAGTAATATATTGTAGAACCTTTTGCACACCATACACGACCTTTATACACTGTTATACAATCAGGTATAAGCGGATTTTCTTCTAAATCCCTCAGATTGCAATTTTCCGTATCATAGTTCGCATTATTTTTCAGGTAAAACATTTCATCTGATTCTGTTGCAATTAGCACACCACGTAAAAAATTAGCAAAAATAACATTGTTTCCTGATAATTTTTTGTCTATCAAAACAAGAGAATTACTTACATCTGAATATATATAAATATTCCCTTGAGCTGTGGTAATTATTAATTTGTATATATTTTCGGCTTCCAACTGGTGTATAGCGGTAATAGCTTCTTGCTGCGGCAGTTCCACCAAAACAGTATTACCTTTTTGCTTTATTATCCCTTTATTTTCATGAATTTCTATATTTGTAGAATCTGCCCAGTAAATAGTACGCGTATTTAATCCAAGTTCAGTTTTCGTCGATGCCTGATTTACACCGCCGGATAAATCAAAATAATTAATTTCCATAATTTAACCTTTCAAATTTTTATTTTTATACCATCTGATTTTTGATCTGATAAAACCGCCGATATCATCTTTTCCGACCCAAGGATATGGAGGGAGATATGTTATATCAATCTTGCCAAAGCTGGTGCTATTCGGATGAGTTTTGCCAAATTCATAATGTGTCATTACTGTCTGCGGGGTAATTTCAATATTATATTTAATTGCTAATAAAGAGCATAAATTCATACAGGATTCAAATTGAATTAAAGTTATCGGATAGTAGCCTTGAGCTTTAGAGGATTTAAAGCCTGCCATGGAACAAAGACTAACCCCTATTGCGCCGGTATTTCCCCCGCCGGTATGTGCAGCATATTTACCATCTGCACAAGTTTCATTATCCTCAGGTTTATAAATTCCGTTATAAATTTTACCGTCTTTATCTACTAAAAAATGATAAAACTGCTTTTCATATTGTGTTGGATAATATGTGCCGGCGGTCCAGTGCAAAACTATTTTTTTCATTCATATCCTCTTTTGCTTATTTGCTTTTCGCGTTTAGTGCAGAATATATTGCAATAGCCTTAGAACGATTATTTACTTTCAGCTTAAATAAACATCTGCCCATATATGTATGAACTGTTCTTATTGAAATTCTTAATTTCAACGCAATTTCTTTATAACTGTACCCATCTGCGACCAGAGCCAACACAATGTTTTCTCTTGTCGATAAGTTCATTAAACTTCCTTCTGTATCTGATTCGTTAAATTTCATGTTACCCTAATAGCCTTTAGCAATGTTAATAATATTTCCATTTAAAAAAATAAAAGGGGAAATATTTTCCCCTTTTGCAAGGGTAAATAAAATGAAGGATGCAGATATTAAATAGTGGAGTTTAATCCGATTTTCAGATTAGATAGGTTGGAGTAGCATCTTTTTTTGATGCCGTATTCGTTATAGTTTAGATAAAAATTTCCTTTTTTAGTTTTGGAATAGTCAATGTATTTATTTTCATAGAGAATTTTTGGTTTCATTTTTTTTAAAAAGGCTAATGCATTTTTGTTATGATACCTGACGGTAGAAATATTTTCATCTTTTGATATTCTTGTTAGTTGTACTACCGTATTACCGCATATCGGGCATTTTTTTAAATAATCCAATTCACAGACAACAAATTCTTTATTTGGTATCAACGTAAAACTTTGAGTTTTACGCAGCCCGCCGCAACAATGAATATATCCCATAAAGATAGTCCTCTCCCGTATATAAAATCGGCAAACGACTTTTACCATCAAAAGATACAAATATCTTTAAGGGCTTTTGTGCCCTCGAGCTTGAATCTTAACCGATTACATTCTTAGTATAAACGTTTTTTTTAGAAAATAAAGTCCGTATTTTTACGTACGTAAAAATACGGACAGACAACTGGCCTTTTTATTATATAGAGTGCTTTTACGCTATTATAAACTACAAAAATTGCGATTTTAAAAAAAATATTTTTTTAAAAATTTTTACTAACTTGCCAAATAAAATACTCAAATTAAAATATAAATATGGGGAATATATTACTAATAAGCGAAAATAATGAGCTTATAGACAGATTTAAAACACTTTTTGACAGGAAAACGTACAATTTAAACTCTTGTTGTACTTCAACGTCTTTATTTGATTCGATAGAAGTTGAAGCTCCGGATGTTTTTGTCATTGATGAAAATATTCAAATGATAGATATATTATCGACTGTCAAAAAAATTAAATCCCGATTAGAAAACTCACAAATCCTTTTAATCACTGCAGGGCATAATGTTGATAAAGAGCTTTCATCTATGGTTAGTGGATTTATATTTCCGGAGTACGATGATAATTTTATAGTTACAACAGTTAATAATGATATTAAAATCAAAGAAAACTTAGACAAATTATCAATCCGCAATAATGACATGGCCGAAAGCCTTTATAGGTTGAATGTTCTATACAATACAAGTTCTCAATTTGCAGGCACACTTAATTCAAAAGAGCTTTTGAATTATATGACCGAAGGCCTGGATAAGTCTTTGAGTTTTGATTTGACTTGTATTATTTCATTCGGATTTGAGAATGAACCTGTTCTTATAATAAATTCGTTATATGATTTGTCGGAAGAACTTGTTAATGCCCTAAAATTTCGTGCTGTTTTAAATTACAAAACACTTTTCGAAAGCCGTGATATCCCGTTTGAGATTGATGATAGAAATTTGAAAATAATAAAAAATATAAAAAATCCCAATGAAAAATTCACGTTCTCAATTTTTCAGTACGATAATATGTTTGCACCAATAGATTTGGGAGATGAATTTTTTGGATGTATTGAAATTTTTAAAAATAAACCATTTTCAACAGATGATGCTGCATATTTCCAAACTCTTGTAAGACAAGTCTCTCTACCTTTGAAAAGCGCAGGACTGTATAAAAAAATTATTGAAAAAAATCAAGAGCTTGAAAAATTAGAAAGGGTTAAGTCAAACTTTATATCTATTGTTTCTCACGAATTAAGAACACCTTTGACCCCGATAAAAAATGCTCTTTCTATATTATCAAGCGGACGTTGCGGAGATTTGGGAGAAAATGCCGTAAAATTCGTTGATATGGCGAAGCGTAATGTGACAAATTTAACCAATATAATAAACGATATCCTTGATATAAATAAAATTGAAGCCGGTAAAATGGTTTTCAACTATAAAACTATGAACATTCATTCAGTTATTGAAAATGTTAAAAACAACTTTGATTGTGTTGCAAAAGAGCATTTAATCGACTTTCATACCGAAGAACAGGCAAGCTTACCTGATATATATGCTGATGCACAAAGATTGGAACAAGTTTTAACTAATTTAGTTTCAAATGCTATAAAATTCACTCCTCAAGGTAAAAAAGTTGTTATCAGATCAGAATTAAAAAATGCGGATGATATTGTAATTAGTGATAGTTTTAAAAATGATGCCGGTGTATTATCAGGGGATTATGTACTCATTAGCGTAAGGGATGAGGGTATTGGTATTAAACAGGAAAACATATTAAAAGCATTTGATATGTTTACACAGATAGAAAATTCTCTGACAAGAAAAGTCGGAGGTACCGGTTTGGGACTACCGATTGCCAAACAGCTTATAAAAGCTCACAAAGGCGCTATCTGGTGTGAAAGTGAAGAAAATAAAGGATCAAATTTTTACGTGGCTTTGCCTGTTGTATCTGAAAATGTTCAAGGAAAATCCATTCAAAAAGAATTTGTATAAGATAAATTTTGCCGTGATATAATAAATTTAAATTATGACAAGAGAAGAAAAGAGAAAAATCAGTATATTAGGTTCAACCGGTTCCATCGGAACTCAGGCTCTTGAGGTTATTGAAAAACTTCAAGATAAGTTTGAAATTGTTGCTCTTTCCGGAGGAAGCAATATTGACTTGTTAAAAGAACAGGCTCGTAAATTTAAACCTAAATATGTATGTATCGGGAAACCTGCAAAAGAAGAAGTAGATTTCGGTAATATTAAGGTATTGTACGGTGAAGAAGGTTTGGAACAAATATGTTCTGATAAAAATAATGACATAATTCTTGTTGCCGTATCTGGTAAAGTTGGATTAAAACCTACTCTAACAGCTATTGATAGCGGTATAGATATCGCTCTTGCCAATAAAGAAACTCTTGTTATGGCAGGGGATATTGTAATGCAAAAAGCCAAAAATAAAGGCGTCAATATTATTCCTGTTGATAGTGAGCATTGCGCAATTCACCAGTGTATTAAAGATATTTCACAAGTGGATAAATTAATAATAACAGCAAGCGGCGGACCTTTTTTGGAAAAAACTATTGAAGATATGAAAAATGCTGTACCGGATCAGGCTCTGGCTCATCCAAGATGGAATATGGGTAAAAAAATTACAATTGACAGTGCAACTTTAGTAAATAAAGGGCTTGAAGTTATTGAGGCACATCATTTATTTAATATGGATTATGATGATATTGAAGTTGTAATTCACCCTCAAAGTATAGTGCATTCGGCAATAGAATATAAAGACGGCAGTGTAATTGCACAACTTGGAATTCCAAGTATGCATATTCCTATTCAATACGCAATTACTTATCCAAAGAGGTTTGAAGGAATAAAATCTCACAGCTTTAGTTTTAGTGAAATAGCTCATCTTGATTTTTCAAAACCGGATTTAGAAAAATTTAAAGGGCTAAAACTTGCTTATGATGCCGGTAAAATTGGCGGCAGCATGCCGGTGTGTTTTAACGCTTCTAATGAAGAAGCTGTTTTTGCATATCTGCGCAACGAGATTAAACTATATGATATATATGGTATAATTTCCGAACAAATGGAAAGTTTTAATCCTATTCAATCCCCGTCATTAGATGATATTTTGAATATTGATGAAGAAGTAAGGATTAAAACTCGCGAATACATGAAAAGAATAGCTACTGTGTAACTATTGATAATATATAGTTATCGTTAAAATATTTGTTAGCAACTTCAATTATATCGGTATCTTTTATGCTGTTTATAAGTTTTTCATAGTCAAAATCGTACCCCATACCAAGAATTTCAAAGCTGCCTGTATTTGATGCTTTATCAAGGTTTGTTTCAAGTCCTATAAGATAGTTGCCCAAAAGTTTTTCTTTGGCATCTTTAAGTTCTTTATCTCCTACATATTCGGTTTTTAAACGATTTATTTCGTCGAATAATCCTTGTTTTGATTTTTCTAATGTCGACGGATTTGTACCAATATATAACACAAAGCTGCCTCTTAGCGCATGCGGTGAATATCCTGAACCGAGTTGATATGCAAGTCCTTGACGCTCTCTTAAATCAATAAATAATCTTGAACTCATTCCGCTGCCAAGCAAAGAATCAATTACCTGCAACGTTGCATAATCTTTTTCGTTCATAACACCTTCAGTTTGCCACCCAAGCATTATCCACGCAGTTTGAGTTGACGGCATATTTTGCACTGAAACTCTAGGACAATCAGGATGAGGAATTTCTTTGGCAAAGTCCTGATAATTCATTTCGGTTTCTTGTTGTTTATTGAAAATATTATTCAATTCTTTTATTGTTTTGTCCTTGTCAATATTTCCGTTAACCGAAATTACAAGATTATTTGGCACAAATATTTTGTTATAATACTCTATCATATCTTCCCTTGTAATATCAGGAATATTCTTTTCAAGAATTTTTGAAGATATTGTATATGGACTATCCTTAAAAATCAGGTATCTGTATTCATCAAGAGCCCTCTGGAGAGGGATATCTCTATTTGCTTTTATTTGATTTAACTTGTCAGATTTTATTTTACCAATCTCAATTTCGTCAAATTTTGCATAATTAACAATTTCATCCAAAAGTTCAAGTGTTGTGTCATATTCATCTTTGGTTGTTAATACAGAAATGACAAAAGTATCAGCATCTACTGCCGGAGAAATCTTTATTCCGTGATCTTCAAGCATCTGTGACCATTCAAGGGAGGAATATTTATTTGTACCTTTTGTCATAGCAGATGCTACTAAATTTGCAGTTCCGGCTTTCTTATCAAGGAGCTGGCCTCCTTTAGCATAGATACTCATTGCAATAATATCATTCGCATCATTCTCAGAATACACAAACGTTGCACCATTTGAGAGTGTGTATTTTTTTGTTTGGTCATTTTGACTTATTAATTCTGCACTGCCATCGTTTTTCTTTTTGAATATTGATACAGGAATCTCTTCGCTGCCTTCCGGCAATACTATTGAAACTGCACTTTTGCTAAGTCCTAAGTATTTTTCTGCGGCCTTTTTTACATCTTCTTTTGTGACATTTTTTATATTATTCAAATATGAGTCATAAAATTTTATATCTCCGGTTAACGCCATTGTATAACCTATTTCAGAAGAAATGTTGGAAACGGATTCTCTTGAATAATATGTGTTTCGCTCAATAATATTTTTTGCAAGTTTTAATTGTTCATCTGTCACACCGTTTTTTTGTATTTTGGAGATTTCTTCAAATATTGCATCTTGAACTAATTTACATTTATCAGGTTCAAAATTTGCACTTACATAAAAGATACCATCATCTTTAAAAGTAGAATTCCCCGCAGAAATTGAAAAAGCGATTCTCTTTTTCTCTTTAAGAACTTGATACAATATAGATGAACGCCCATCACCCATAATTGTTGATAACACATCAAGCGCATACGAATCTTTATCAACAATCGGCGTACCCCTGAAACCTATGAGCATGTAGCCTGACTCTACATTTGCATAACTAACTTTTTTTTCTTGTTTGTCAAGCTGAAATTCTTTAGGGTAGACATTTTTTTCCGGTTTTTTGTATGCTTCGTTAAAAACATCTTTTATTTTGTTTAGGGCCGTATTTGTATCTACATCACCAATGACAAGTGTAACCATATTAGCAGGAGTGTAATGCGTATTGTAAAAGTTTAAAACCTGTTCACGGGTAATCGTTTCAATTACATCACTTCTACCAATTACTCTTCTTTTATAAGGATGTGTTTTATACATCATTTCATCAAGATTTTCGCGAAGAAGCTTATTCGGAGAATTTTGATCCTTGCTGATTTCTTCTAAAACAACTTTTCTTTCTTTTTCCATTTCATTTCGAGGAATCATCGGATGAAGAAGCATATCTGCGTGTAAATCCATAGCCAAATCAAAATATTTTGAAGGTATTGTTATATAATAGTGGGTAAAATCTTTACTGGTAGCAGCATTTGTAATAGCTCCTTTTGTTTCAAGGATTTTATCAAATTCTCCCGGTTCGTGGTTTTTTGTGCCTTTAAAGAATAAATGTTCCAAAAAATGAGCAACTCCGCTATTTGAGTCATTCTCATCAATAGAACCGGTTTTTATCCAGGTGTCAATAGTTACAATAGGATTGTTCCTAACTTCTTGAATAACTACAGTTTGCCCGTTATCAAGTTTAAATACTTGAGCACCTGCAGCCCAAACTACATTCCCGAAAGCAATAATAGCCGCTATAATAACAAATTTCTTCATTTTAACCACCCTTTTTACAAATTATATAATAAAAAAAAGTGAAAGCTATTATACGAGTATGTTATTTTTTATTTCAATTTTTCCGGTCTGCAAAAATAAGGATTATTTTGATATTTTGCCCAGGTTATATATGCATTATTACCGCGGATAGTTGTACTGCCGACAACATTGAATGTCTCTTTACCTGTTTTAGAATCAGTTGTTATATCAAATATATCCAGAGAATATTCTTGCGGTTTTTTAGAAGAATCTTTCATTGATTTATACAATTCCTCAACTTGTAAATCAGGGAACATACAATTCAATTTATATGCATCTGATCCCGAAGAAACGGTTTCAGTATATCTGCAAACCCCATTACGCCAACCGATAATTTCTCTTTGAGTTTTAAAATTTTTTCCTTCAAATGTAGATTCAATGGTTTCTTTATAACTATCACAATCTTTAAAATGTTTTTTGAAACCTGATGAGAATTTTGTATATTCCGAAGCTGAGACATAAGCTAAACTTGAGAATATCCCTATAACAAATACTATGGTTAAAATTATGTTCTTTTTCATATCTATCCCCTATATTTTAATTATAGCAAAATTTTTGTTTTGTGCAAAATTTTATAAAAAATTTAAAATCTCATCAATTTGTATGATTTCAAAAAAAATAGAAATGCTAATATAACAATATACTCCTTAGAGACTAAGATACACATATCCCTAATCAACAGCTATGCACCTTACAAAAAAGTACATAGCTTTTTTTTGGACATAACACATGTTGAAAAGGGATGTTTTTGAGATATAATAAAGACAAGCTTATTTGTGTTATTTAGAAAGGTTATTTTATGAATAAAAATCAGTCAATGGGTATGTATGTTATATTAGGTTTGCTTGTTGTATCACTTGTTTCAACATTTTTAATGCAAGAACCAACAACAAAAGTATCCGAAATTTCATACTCAAATTTCTTGCAAAAACTGGAGAATAAAGAATTTTCAAAAATTGAAAAATATGATGAAATGATAATTGCAACCCCTATTAAACAACCCGTCGCAGAAGAGAAAGAGAACTCCGAAAAAGATACAAGTTCTCCGTTTTTGACTCCTGACGGTAAAAAACAACCTGTTCTGTATGAATACAAAGTACAAATACCACTTAGAGATGAAACTTTAATGGAAAAATTAAATAATTCCGGAGCTGATATAACAGTAAAAAAAGCTCCAGAATCCAATCAGCTTATTGGTAATATAGGAACTTTTTTAATTGTATTATTTGCAATTATTTCACTTGGTTTGATGATAAAAGCCATTCAAGCCGGCGGTTCACAAGCCATGTCTTTTGGTAAAAGCAAAGCTAAAATGCTTTTAGATTCAAAAGTTAAGACAACTTTCAAAGACGTTGCAGGAATTGATGAAGAGAAAAAAGAGCTTGAAGAAATCGTTGATTTCTTGAAAAACGGTGAAAAATATATGAAACTCGGAGCAAAAATTCCGAAAGGGGTTTTGCTTGTAGGTCCTCCGGGAACTGGTAAAACATTGATGGCAAAAGCTGTTGCAGGAGAAGCAAATGTACCGTTTTTCTCTATTTCAGGTTCAGATTTTGTAGAAATGTTTGTCGGTGTTGGTGCAAGCCGTGTTAGAGATTTGTTTGAACAGGCTAAAAAACATCAGCCTTGTATAATATTTATCGACGAAATCGATGCTGTCGGACGTCAGCGCGGAGCAGGTCTTGGCGGAGGCCATGACGAAAGAGAACAAACTCTTAACCAATTGCTTGTTGAAATGGACGGTTTTGATGCAAATACAAATATTATTGTTATTGCGGCAACAAACAGACCTGACATCTTGGATAATGCATTATTAAGACCGGGAAGATTTGATAGGCAAATTTATATCAACGCTCCTGATGTTAAAGGCAGAGAACAAATATTGGAAGTACACGCAAAAAATAAAAAACTTGATAATGATGTAGATTTAAAAGTTCTTGCAAAAAGAACTCCCGGCTTTACAGGTGCGGATTTGCAGAATTTGTTAAATGAATCGGCACTTCTTGCTGCACGCAAAGGAAAAGATAAAATCAGCATGGAAGATGTAGATGTTTCTATTGACCGTGTAATTGCCGGTGTTGAGAAAAAGAGCAGAGTTCTGACCGATAAAGATAAAGAATTAACTTCATATCACGAAGTCGGACACGCTTTAATAGATAAATTGTTACCTGATGCAAATGAACTTCATAAAGTTTCTATTATACCTCGCGGAATGGCACTTGGTGTAACCTGGACAAGACCGAAAGATGAATCCGTTCATGTTAGTAAAGCCAAACTGCTCGCACAAATTACAATGGCTTTAGGCGGAAGAGCAGCGGAAGAAATCGTTTATGGCAAAGATCAGGTAAGTACCGGTGCTTCACAAGACCTTATAAATGTTACAACAACAGCACGCAAAATGGTTACTGCATGGGGTATGAGTGAAAAGCTTGGTCCTATGGCTTACGGCAAAAACCAAGAAAACGTATTTATGGGCAGAGATTTTGGGCACCAAAGAGATTACTCAGAACAAGTTGCTTTCGAAATCGACGAAGAAATCAAAAAGATTGTTGAAGAAAGATACGAACTTGCTAAAAAATTACTAATCGAAAATCGTGACATGCTCGAAGCTATTTCAAAGGAACTTCTTGATAAAGAAACAATTGACGAAAAAGAATTCCAAGAAATTATGGATAGAGTAAAAAGCACACGTGCATAATATATGATTAACATAGATAAAAATTCAAAACTTGTTGCATACGTGACAGATATAAACAATCAACCTATACAAAAGGTTGATTGTGATATATTAGCACTGAAATTTGACGAAGATATAGAAAAATCAAAAGATTTATTAAAAAAATGTTTGCCCCAAATTAACTCTCCATTAATGATTTGCGGCTGCGGGAAAGAAAATATTGACGAGATACTTCTGCCCCAACTTGTAAATATTTTAGATAGGGAATGCATAATTTCATACGTCACAGAAAAAACTTACAAAAAAATTCTGCCTTCTGTAATTACAGGTAATCATTTTGCAATATTAAAAACCCCGATAGATATAAATTTGGCAAAAGAATTAAATATTTTATCAATCAATATGGGGCTTAGCAAAGAAAAAATTATCATGAATACCGATATCGGAGCTCTTGGTTACGGCTACGAATACGGATACAGCATGATGGAAAAAATTAGACTTGAACAAGATGAATACCTCGATTTTCCAATCATTTCAGAAGCACCTTTAGAGTCTTTAAAAACTAAAGAAGCAAAACAATCTCTCAAAAGAGCAAAGATGATGGAAATTACATCCGCATCAGGAGCGTATGCAGCAGGAGCAAATATTGTTGTAACTTCTACCCCTGATATAATTAAAACATTGAAAGGGATAATCTAATGGCTTTTACAGGACTTCAAATATTCAAATACACCCCGGCTGCGCAAAAGAAAGAGCATACAAATTGTAAAGAATGCGGCTGCCCAACCTGCATGGCTTTTTCATTGAAACTTGCAAAACAGCAAATAAAAACAGACAAATGCCCATACCTTACAAAGGAATTTGTAGACAAATATAATGAAGAACTACGCCCCGCACAAAAAACAATTACTATCTCAGACCTGAAAATCGGAGGCGAAAATGTTTTATATCGCCATGAAAAAACTTTTATTAACAAAACAATCCTTGGAGTCATTGTTGACTGCTCCGAAAAAAATTTTATGCAAAAAATCAATGATATTTGCAACTTTGGGATAAATATAATTAATGAGCAGCAAAAAATAGATTTGATAATACTTACAAATTGTACCGAAAAAATTGATAATCTTCCGATAAAAACAATAACCGAAGAAGATTTGAATAATTCAGGTCTAAATATAATTCATGAACATGATTTTCAAACCACAAAAGACATACTCATAACAAATCGACAAAAAGCCATTTTAGAAAAAGATGAAAATTATAGCGCGCCGACGTGCGTTATTATGCGAGATGAAAATATTGATATTCAATGTGCAAAAGCTTCATATTACCTGTGTAAATATGCCAATATGATTGTTTTTCCAAGTTTAGATAAAGAAATGCTCTCTACATTAATGCTTTTGAGGCAAAATCTCTACACTGATCCGCAAAAAACGCTTCAAGTTGACTCAGGATTATACGAATTTAATAATCCTGACGAAAATTCTATTGTATTTTTAACTACAAATTTTGCACTAACTTACTTTGCAGTTGCCAACGAACTCTCAAGTATAGATAAATCATCTTACTTGATTATTGTTCCGGCTCAAGGAATGAGCGTTTTAACAGCATGGTCTGCACAAACACTCACCCCTGAAACAATAACAAAAACCTTGGAAGATTTAAATATAAAAAACAAAGTAAAAACACGTAAAATCATAATTCCTGGGCTGCTTTCAGACATTAGAGAAGAACTCAATCAAGCATGCCCTGATTTTGAATTTGTTGAAGGCACCCGTGAGGCCTCAGATATACCTGAATTTGTGAAGCAATTAGATACTATTTAAATATTAAAACAATGGTTTCACCGGCTTTTAGGTTTGCATAAATTTTTCCATGCTTCAATTTAGGCATATCAGTAATTTTTATAGGCAAAAGTTCATTTTTCTTAGTATATTTAGGCAGTTTTACAACAGCTTTAACATCTTTTGAAAAATCTAGATTCCCTATTGTTACAACAGCTTTTTTATCCCCTCCGAATGAATACGCAAACACCGTAGAATGATTGGTTTTTAAAGGAGTAAAAGTGCCGTTATTAAGCGTAGATAATACACTCTTTTTCACATCATTTGCCAATATAAAATCATTTCTCAATTCTTTATTATTACCGCCAGGCTTTCTTGAGAGATTAAATATATCAATTTTACCCCTATGAGTAAAATATATATCATCATCAGTATTTGAAGCAGGAGCAGTTTTATTTCCCATAGGATAATTATAATTATCACCGGTCTGAAATCCGTCTACAAAATATGAATTTAACGGCAATGTCGCATTCAGCCATATTATCATATCGCTAAACGCCTCCCCTTTTTGCAATATCGGACTCACTTCATCATGCGTTGTAAAACTGCCTATTACACTTTTTTTAGGCGTAAAATTTTTCAAATCAGAAAATACAGCAGAGAAATTGTTGTACAAATCTTTTGCATGCTCCCAGTTTTTAAGATTAAAAAAAGAACCATAATAACCGTCAAAACCGGCATTCAAGAGTTCATCATACGGAGTATAAACAGCTTGCTGCGCTATTGGAGCATTCCATATTTCCGAAGACTCGGCTAGCCACATAAATTCAGGATCTTTCTTCCTTGAATATTCAATCAATTCTTTCCAAAATGCTTTTGTTTTACAATGAGCTACATCAGCCCTAATACCATCAAAACCCAAGTTTATAACGTATTTCACGAAATCTTTGTACAAACCATAGACGTTTGTATCAATTTTATCCTCTGTACCGGTTGCAAGTAAACGAACATCCGTCCAATCTTCCGGCAATACAGGGTCTCCCGCAGAGCTGCTTACAAATAAATCCGGCCGCTGCAAATACAAATCATAAGACCCGCAAGCAGGGACATCCACAATTAAACGAATTCCTCTTTTATGAGCCTGCTTTACAAACTCCTTTACCTGTTCATCAGCAGATAAATCAGAATTCTTGTCAATTAAATCTTCATTTATCGATGCAAAATCCGCCGCCGCATACAAACTACCTGCTGTTCCAAGCGCTTTGCGCTTCCCTGTAGGTGTAATAGGCAAAACATGCAATGTATTTACACCCAAATTTTTTAATTCATCCAATCTGTCAATAGCATTCAAAAAAGTTCCTCGAACTTCGCCTTGCTCCTGCTGGATAAACCCATCCCCATCAATATCCTGAGAATTAAAAGAACGTATATTAACCTCCATAATAACAGTTTCATTATTAAGGAATTTCGTTCTTAAATCGTTTTTCCAAACAAAATTATCCTGAGAAAAAGCAGGTAAACACACAAATGTAAGACACATTACAAGTGCAGACTTTTTAATAAAATTCATATATAATCCTTATTATTTTTCAATCGGTAAAAGCAGTACCTGACCTATACTGATGCGATCAAGATTGGACAAGTTATTAGCTTTCATAATACTTTGAGCCCTTTCAGGAGTATAAGCGCCATAATAACGTTTGATAATAGCTTCAACAGTATCACCGTCTTTTATCACATATTTTTTCATAGTAACAGGCTCTGAAACTTCAGAATTGCTGCTTTGTTCTGAATTTTTATTTGCAACAGGCTCTTGTTCCTGAACCGGTTCTTCATTTGTCTCAGATGCAGCAATCGTACCCTCTACAACAGTATCAGCAGGCAAATCAACTCTTTCTTGAACTTCAGCCGCTGCCGGAGTTTTATGGAAAGCACTAAATTTAGGTTTAATACCAAAACCGCCCAATAAAAGCATTACCGCCAATGTAGCAATAACACCAAGCAAGAAACCTTCTATAATGTATACAACCGGAGAATTTGTATTGAACTGTGAAGGCTTAAAAGTTTGCCATAACAAATCAATTTCCTTGGATTTATTACGATCTTCTTCACTTTCAGCTCTCAAATATTCACCCGGAGCATCCTCAACATCAGAATTTTGAATAACTTCTTCTTCATTATCATTATATATATATTGATCATTTGAAAGATTTTCAATGACATCCATAGATTCCTTTGATAGCATTGATCTTCCTATTGTTGAACTTTTCATAGCACCTCACTCCTAATTGTCTGATACTTGATAATAACACGCTGAAAACGATTATTCAAGTATATGTAAAGAAATTACGCATTTTTTAATAAATTATACATTTGGCTAATTTATTTTTTTTTAAATTAAGGCTAATATACAGCAATAAGTGCACTTTTTACACTTATCCCTAAAGCTCAGGTTTTATCATTATTTACACTACTTAACAAAACTTAAACTTAGGGGTTGACAAAATTATTTTTATGATTTATAGTGAAAATGTTAAATGAAGTGTTCAACTTACACTTAATAAAAGGAGGTAACTATGATTACAATAAATCCAATAAAATTAACAACAATAAAACCGATATCATTTGGTAATAATAATTCATCTAATAGCAGAGTTGGTTTAATGACTCTTGATAAAAATTCAAAAAACAAAATCAACTTTGAAAAAGATTTGTATATTACAAAACATGCTGACACAGTAAAATCTAATCCTATTAAAGCTATAGGATACAACATTGTAAAGGCTTATAATATATTAAGCACCCCAACAAATAAAATAAAAACCGAATCTAATTATATTCATATACCATATATGGCATAATGAAAATAGGAAACGAATCTTATCATTAACCCCAAAATGAGCACATGCTCGAAACTTACTTAAAATATCATTTACCCTATAAAGAAACTTAAGCAATTTATTTACCCCAATTGCCTGAGTTTTTTTTTATTTTATGAATTTTTTGACATTAAAATTTGTTCTTGATATATTTAATTCAGTTTTTAATGTATATAGTATTAGATATAGTATTATTAATTTAAAACAGATTTGAATTTATATATTAGGAGATAGGGTTATGAAAAAGATTATTAGCGCCTTGCTGGCTACAACGGTATTTATCATGTATTCCGGTTGTGCTGCAATGGCAATTAACGAATCGCCTATGCAAGCACAGGCAAAGTTAAAAGAAGCAAAAATTCAACAAATGATGCAAAATGCAAAACCAATTGAACTTGCATTCGTTTTTGATGGCCCGTCTGATAAGAACGCAGAAGTCTTACAGACTTTTCAAAAAACAATTACAATGTCATTACTTCCGGATTACAGAGCAGTTTTTCCGAAAGATTTGATTTTCAGCGGCGACTGGACAGAAAAAGGAGCACAAGCAGCTTCAGATAAAGCTTTGGCTTCTCGCGCCAGAATGATTATTTCGTTAGGTTACATGTCAAGCACATACTATGCTGACAAACCAAACAAAAACAAATACGTTGTTACAATTGATCAATACGGTTTAAGAGATTTCGGGGATAAATTCTTTAACCCTATGCAACAAACCGCAAATGACTTTGTAACTTTCAAAACATTGGTTCCGGACATTAAAAAAGCCGCAATCTTGATGAATGAAAATTACTACAATACAAACAAAAATTGGAGCAACAGTATTTCTAAAAAATTAAAAGAAAAAAATTGCGACTTAAATTTCGTTGTAGTACCGGTTAATACAAACTACAGAGCATCTTTAGACAAAATGCCAAAAGATGTTGATGCTGTGTTTGTAACTCCGTTATATAACTTGACTGCAGATCAAAGAAAAGACATGTATAAATATATTAATGATAAAAAATTACCGTCTTTCTCATCTGTCGGTAAAGAAGATGTTAATATCGGAGCAATGCTTGGAACTTCCACAATGGACGTAGATAAGAAAATTGCAGAAGCTACATCTTTTAATATTCATGGGGTATTACACGGAAACGCAGTAAAAAATGAAAAAATTCCGTTTTATGATGATAAAGTTATTTTTTACAATGCTGATACCGGAGAAGCTGTTGGCTACACTCCGCCTTTAAGACTGTTAAATAATTCTGTATCTATCACACATAAGGAATTACATAAATATAGTTTAGGTACATTATTAGATGCACTGGATGAAACAAACCTTGACATTAAAAGAAAACAATTCTTAATCAGTGCAGCGAGAAGATCCGTTGCCAGTGCATATTTAAGATATTTACCAACATTGAGAATGGATTTGGGATATCAAACATATAATAGTGCTTATGCTTATTCATACTCTGATATTCCGACACGCGCAGGACAATTTACCGTTGCAATGGATCAGATTCTTTATTCACCTGATTTGGTAACAAATATCATAGTTAAACATAAAAAATTAAAATTTGATAAAGCGGAAGAAGTTTTAACAAGAGCAAATACAGAATACCACACAGGTAATTTGTATATTGAAACTTTGATGCTTGAAAATATGATTAAAGTACAAGAAGAATACGTACAAGAAACAAGAGAAAATCTTGCAATTGCACGTGTTAGAGAGAAAACAGGTAAATGCGGATATGAAGAAGTTCTTCGCTGGGCAGGAGAAGTTTCTGAAGCAGAGAAAAAACTTCTGCAAATGCAAGCAGATTATAAAAATATAAAAATCTCAATAAATAAACTCTTATTTAAAGATCAAAAAGGAGATTTCCAATTCACACCGCTTACTGCAGGTGATCCGGCATTCTTTACTTCAGACTTACACATTATTGACCACGTAAGAAATCCTAAAAAATTAGAAAAATTTACGGATATGCTTGTTGAAGAAGCAATATATTTATCTCCGGAAACAACAAAATTAAAAGCGGCTATTGCAATGAAGAAAGCTGAAATGGGCAATTATATTCAAAAATTCTTCTTACCGAATGCAAAAATGTCATTAGAATATGGTTCACAATTTGATAGATTTTTACCATACGAAGATGAAGGTCATAATCAAATGAAATATGTAGGATCTGCATACGGATACGGAACAGGAGCTGTTCAAGGCGCTGCTCAAGGTGCAGCACAAGGCGGTGCGGCAGGTTCTGCAGTCGGCGCAGCTCAAGGCGGTATTACAGGATATAACAGAGGATTGGAAAGTCCTTATTTAGGTTTGAATAAAAATTCATTCAGATTCTTTATTGGTGCACAATGGAAACCAATTGAAGGCGGACATAAATTTGCCGAAGTTGCAAGATGCAAAGCAGAACTTAATGAACTAAATGCATACTTAGAAGAAGTTAATACCGAAATAGAAATGAAAGTTCGTTCTGTTGTAAACAATGCTATTGCAAAATACTTTATGATTGAAAAATCATACAAAGCAATGTTCGCTCAAGCTGAAAACTATCAATCAGTAAAACAAATGTATCTGAAAGGCGAAGTTCCTATAACACAAATTTCAGATGCTCAAAATCTATACTTTAGCGCAAAAATAGATGCCTTAAATTCTCAATATGAATTCTTCAAAGAACTTATTTGGGTACAAAGAGGTTTGGTATCTGTTAACTGGACAAAAGCCAGTGACGAAGCTAAACGTTGGATAAAATCAATTCCTGCTATTTTACCGGCAGAAGAAGATTTTACATTATAATAAAAAAAATCCCTCGAGAAATTCTCGAGGGATTTTTTTATGCTCTTTTCTTTTGAGCTTCGGAAATTGCAGTGACTCTGCGTGCTTTTTTTCTTGACTCAATAATACTGTCATTATTAAATCTTGTAAGTTTTTTCTCAGATTTATCATTTGCATCCAGTGCAGAAACTATATTCACCCCTGTTGAAGCCGCAGCTTGTAATGTTTGCAGATTTTCTTGAATTTTTTGCTCTTCCACTTGTTTTTCTTTTTCTAAATCAATTTTAGCCTGTTGTTCTTCTTGTTCAACTGCTTTTGTTACTTCTTCTTCAATTTCTTTATCTGTTTTATCTTTTTGTTCTTGTTCTTCTCTATATTTAAGATTCTTTTCTCTCTCTATTTTTAAATTTATATCAGTTTCAGAAATTTCATTTTGACCGGACTCGCTATTAGGAGAATCTTTTTTGTTTATAATAATTTTTTCTTCTATATTTGATTTTGAATTATTTGCTTTTATACCATTTTTTGGATTTTGCAATTCATTATTCAAATTATCCATAGACGGCATTGTTTTTACAATATTTTGAGCTTGTTCAAATCTTTCGCCGGCATTATCCGTATCGAAATTATTAACATCGTTATTATTATTTTTCATCTCTGTTTGAGGAAGATTATTCTGTGTCTGTTTATTTGCGTCTTGAGGTTTTTCTTGATTATCCTTAGCTCTGTCAGCAAGTACAGCAGGAGAATTTTCTGTATTGATATCCACTCCTAAAGATGCAGCAAATGCAGTCAAAGTTTCATTTGAATGTTTGACTTGTTCTCTGCTCATTTTAACATTTTGTGAATGAGTACTTTGAGGTTCTTTGTTCGCTGCTAATTGAATATTTGCAAGACCTGCTTCCTCAGAGCCCAACACTCCGGAGGCAACTTCACCCGCACCGGTAATTGTCTGAGCCGTGCCGACTCCAATCCAACTTTTCGCAATCGCAGCTAAAGTCATACCCATAGATACAGTTATCGGATTTAAACTAGCCATCATTGCAGTAGCTTGAACCAATAAAGGTACCGCAACTGACAAATTATAAATACCGACTGTAGTTGTAAAGGCACCGCCTAGAGTAGATTTTGCAGATAGAGATTTTGTTGTTTCATTCGATTTTTGAAGTTCTGCACTGTTTGCATTTATAGATTTTGATGTTTCCATATTTTGACGCAAAATTTTATTCGTATTATTAACAGTTGCAGACAATTTGTTCATAACTTCCTGTCCGCTTGTTGTAATATTACCTATTTCAGCGGAGATAAGATCTTTTTCTGATGAAATGGCATCGTTTTCACTAATTTTGCCATCAATATCATCTATATTTTCTTGATTATTATTTTCTTCAGAAATAACCGGACTTTGCGCAGCCTGAACGGAATTTTCAACTTCTGCAGCCAGTACCGAACTCTTTTCATCAAGTTCTAATGCTTTTGTATTTAATTCTTCTAATTTATCATCATTTGCAACTTTCTGTGCTTCAGCTTTGTTTGTTTCTTCTTCTTGCTTTTTACTTGCTTTATTATATTCTTTTAAGCCTTTTTGCAATTCTTTATTTTCTTCTGCCACAGTACGCCTGATATCTTTAGTTGTATCAGTAGACGCTAACGTTGCAACAGCCATCATATAAGCGACAGCCGGATTTGCAGAGAACGGAAGAACAAACCAGAAAGCTTTACTCATAAATTCAGCCAAGCCGTTATTGCCGTCTTTTACATTCTCGCTATTTTCTTCAAGACCGTTATCTTTATTGCCTTCTTCAGGAACTTTATTTTCTTCGCTTATGCCCAATGTTTCTTGGACTTTTTCTGCACCTTGAACATAGTTTTTAGCAAAATCTACATAGCCTTCCGCTTTTTCACTATCTAAAGATACTATAACCTCTTGTGAAGTATCTCTCAATTGGGTTGCGACTTTATCCGCAATATCAGGGATTTCCGGAGTTAATGTTCCCGCTAAAATATCGGACATACCTCTGTTTTGACTTGTCAATGCTTCTGAAGCGGCTGAAGTCAATTTGTTTTCATCAAATTCATTTTTCAATTTTGCAAGTTCTTCTGCCGCAGCAACCGTCTCATCGGCAAGTTGAATATCTTCATTTGCTTCTTTTTGCAATGCATCAATTGAAGACAAAAAATCATTCATTTTATCTTCGGTATCTTGCAAATTTTTTATTCTTGTACTTTCTTCATTTAATTGACGTTGTAATTTTTTTAATTTAGCTTTTTCAAATACATCAAGTTTACCGTTTTTGGCTTTTTCTTCAAGTTCTTTAAGCTCATCTGCATCGCTTTTTATCTTTTCAATTGAATATTTTCTGAAAAGTTTATTCTGTTTTTCTATATTTTTAACTTCTTTTTGCTTCTGCTCAATTTTTTTAGAATTTTCATCTATATTTTCTTGTTCTTTATTAACTTTCAAAATATAGTCCGTTGCCTGTTTTCTCAAAGAATTTACATCTGTATCAACGCCTGACTCTGCTTCACCATCAACACCGCTTTCATCGCTCAATATTACATAAGCAGTGATATCAGATTCTCGCATTGAATGAGCCCAGACTAAAACTTTGTCAGGTACAACATACCCGTTGTCTGCCATTTGAACAATTTCTTCAGGGGAATATTGAGACCACTCAGGATCATCAAGTGCATTAATTCCCAGCGTCGGAGAAGAAAGAATATTTAAATCTCTTAAATGATTACCTTGAACATGATGCAAGGCATATTCAAGATAATACATATCGGAATACTCTTGATATGCTTCAGGAACTTTTTTACCATCATCATCAATTTTATATTTTCGCACATGTTTACCATCATGTTGTGCTTTTAATTGACGAGCATAATAGATAATCTCAGGATTTGCATTTATCCAATCCTGCTCAGAAGCATATTTCCCGGATTTGTTCATTTTTTGAGCAAATTGAGAAATTACATCTTCACCTATTGTACCCAAATTACTTGGGTCTTCTATATATCCAAAGCCTTTTTTAGAGTTGACTTTCACCGATTATTCCTTTGCTTCCGTATATGTGTGCACACAATGATAATCGGCATTTTTTAATGAAAACTTTAAATAATATTGGTTATGCTATTAACATATTGTAACAATTAAATGTATTTATCAATATTTGAAATTATTGTTGATTTTGGCATTAAACCTGTCATTCTTTCCACAGACTCGCCATCTTTAAAAATTAAAAGACACGGAATTCCGCTAATTGAATATTTGGTTGCGATATCTTGATTTTGTTCAACATTTAATTTTGTAAATTTAACTTTACCATCATATCCTTGAGCGATTTCTTCTATAACCGGAGTTAATTTTCTGCAAGGCCCGCACCATGTAGCCCAAAAATCAACAACAACAGGGGTTTGTGAATTCAAAACTTCATGTTCAAAAATTTCACTATTAACTTCTAAAACTCCACTCATATAAATTCTCCTTAAATATTTACCATTATTTTATCATAAATACATTTTTGTGATATTATCTAATTAGGATAGATTAGGATATAAAATGGCGAGAAGAAAAGTTATAGAGATCGTCTTAGATACTGAGACAACCGGATTGGATTATACTAGGGAAAAAATGGTGGAATTTGCAGCCGTAAGACTCGAAAACGGCAAAATTAAAGACGAATTCCAAACACTAATTAACCCTCAACAACATATTAGAAAATCAAGTATTGCTATTCACGGGATTACACCGGAAATGGTTGAAGATGCACCAACAGAAGAAGAAGCAATGCCAAAAATTATGGAATTCATTGGGGATTACCCGATTGTTGCTCACAATGCAATTTTTGATTATTCATTTATAAACGAAGCTTCTAAAAGAGTTTTTGGTAAAGAAATTCAAAATGAAAGAATAGATACTCAACAAATGTTTAAAGAAATTTATCCCGATCTTGAGGCTCACGGATTGAATGCGCTGACAGATAAATTTAAAGTTGAGCTTACAAATCATCACAGAGCTATGGGTGATACTATGGGGCTTGCACTTGCTTATCCTAAACTTAAAAAACTTTATTTGCAAAAATACGATTGGGAAAATAAACAACTCGAAAATGTTGATTACCTTCTGGAAAGATATTTGCGAATTCAACAAACAATCACAACTTTGCAATCGGAATTACAAGATTTGAAATCTGTATTTAAATTATATTTTGAGCTGGGCGGGCAGCCTATAACTTCAGAAGAAGGCGATATGCTTGTTTATAATTCAAAACAAACTTTTGGGTACGATTTTGAAGTAATTAAACCTATTCTTGATGAAATAGGAGCACTAGGCAAAGCTACAAGGTTAAATACCGGTTTTGTAGACAGATTAGTTAACGGCCACAGTCTTGACGATGAAAAACGAGAAATTATTAAAAATGCACGCCAAGATTTGACAGAAACACGAAATGTTCAAGTAATAAAGAGTAAATAGGAGAAAAACACACTATGCTAAAAAAATTAGGGGAATTTTATAAAGAACCCCCAATTAAGGAAGAAATTAAAGACGAAGAGAAAGTCAACTCAATGTATAAACATTGGCGCCTGAGAATTTTCTACGCATGTTTTATCGGTTATACAGTATTTTATTTGTGTAAGAAAAATATTGCAGTTGCCTTGCCGGGAATTATGGATGAGTTCGGATATAGCGCAACAGAACTCGGTTTATTAGGCAGCTCTTTGTATTTGACTTATGGTATCGGTAAATTTGTTAACGGTGTGTTAGCAGATGGTTCTGATGTTAGAAAATTCTTACCAACTGCCCTGTTTATGACAGCTTTTGCAAACATATTATTCGCCCTGTCACCATTATTTGTCGGAGCAATAGGATTTCACGATAAAACTTTTGCAGTTGTTTTACTTTGGGTATTAGCATTCCTATGGGGTGTTAGCGGATGGTTTCAATCTGCAGGATTTCCTGCTGTTGCAAAAAGCTTAACCTACTGGTATTCAAATTCTGAACGAGGAACAAAATGGTCATTGTGGTCATGCTCTCACCAAACAGGTACATTTTTAAGTGTTCTTGTTTCAGGTCACCTTGTTGATTACTTATATCATCACGGAGTTGCAGGAGCATGGAGAGCAGCTTTCCTAGTACCTGGTATTTTAGCAATGATGACAGCATTGTGGTTGTACGAAAGACTTCGTGACAGACCTCAGTCTTTAGGTTTACCGGATATTGAAATTTACAGAAAAGAACCTGTGAAAGTTCAATCAGCAGAAGAAAAGAGTGCAGAAGACTCTATGACGTATGTTGATATTTTCAAAAAATACATTCTTTGCAACAAAACTATTTGGTTACTTGCAATTGCATATATTTTCGTTTATGTAATCAGATTTGGTGCAGAAGATTGGATGATAATGTATTTGCAAAACGCTAAAGGCGCAACTTTAGCCGATGCAACAAATAAGCTTGCATTCTTACCACTCGTTGGTATTTGCGGAACAATTTGTGCAGGAATAGTTTCTGATAAATTATTCAAAGGGAAACGCGCACCTGTCAACCTTTTATATTTAGTTGGTGTAATTTGTGCTATTGTTGCATTGAAATTCAACACAATAAGCGCACTAGACTACGTAATTATCGGTTTATTAGGTGCTTTCACATACGGACCGCAAATGATGATTGGCGGGCTTTGTGCAGTTGAATCAAGCTCTAAAAAAGTTGCATCAGCAGCAACAGGATTTACAGGAACTTTTGGCTATGTCGGGGCATTTTTATCCGCAACAGGAACCGGTTTCCTTGTGGATAAAATGGGCAAAGACGGTCAACAAAACTGGGATGGCGCAATCTATTTCTGGTTATTTGCAGGTATCGTTTGTCTTGTAATCTGTACAATCCTAGCTATTGATGAATACAGAAAAGATAAACAAAAAGCATAATAACTTTGCATAATAATATTATACGAAAAGACTCCGAATACTCGGAGTCTTTTTACTATTTGTTATCTTCTTCAGTCTTAATACTATCTTGTTTAATTTTTTCTTTAAATTGCTCCATCAACTTTTGTTTATTCACATCCATTTGATTTTGTCGTTCCTGCTCAAATCTTGCTTTTCTATTTATACTTTTACGAACAATTCGATAATCGGCAGCATACATTAAAACTTTAATAAATAAGCAAAAAAGTATTAATTTTTATTCACAACATAAAAGACCCTGCAATATATTACAAGGTCTTTTATAACTGCTAAACACTTCGCTGACGCTCGTGGCTCTGCTAACGCGTTTTTGCTCCTGTGGTGCTCGGGCTTTTGCCCTGTGCTCCTACGTCGCCATATTGTGACTCCGTGCCCTGCCGTCTTGCTATCGCAAGCCGCTCCGGCACTACGCACCGGCTTACGCTTTTAGAACATCAAGCCTGCTTCTCTTGCAGCATCAGCCAAAGCAGCAACTCTACCATGGTATAAGAAACCGCCACGGTCGAATACTACACATTCAACACCGGCTTTTTTAGCCTTTTGTGCAATTGCTTCACCAACAACTTTTGCAGCCTCAATATTGCCGCCAACTTTAACTTTTTCTCTTAAGTCTTTGTCGTTTGTTGATGCTGATGCGATAGTTACATGATTATCGTCATCAATCAATTGTGCGTAAATGTGTTTTGTACTTCTGTATACAGCTAATCTTGGGAACTCTGCAGTCCCTGCAAGTTTTGTTCTGATTGATCTGTGTCTTTTTTGTACAATTGGTTTTCTTGCTTTTTGTTTAATCATTTTTCTTTTCCTTTCATTTTACCCAAACCTGCTTGAAAAACCACTTCAAGAGTTTATATGGGCTTTGTTTGGCAAATATGCCTGTCTTTCTACTATATTTCCGCCTATGCAATACATAATTGTTTTTGCAACGGATCCTGAAACAAGTTCAGGATTAGATACTCGCATTAGCTCGCATAGCGACTTTCGAATTATCTGAACGGGATCCTGAAACAAGTTTAGGATAAGATACCCGCATTAGCTCGCACAGCGACTTTCGAATTATCTGAACGAGATCCTGAAACAAGTTCAGGATAAGATACTCGTACAGCTCGCATAGCTCGCTAACGATTATCTTATTTTTTGCCGGCTTTACCAACTTTACGTCTGATGTATTCGCCAGCGTATTTAACACCTTTTCCTTTATAAACTTCAGGCGGACGTTTTGATCTGATTAGTGCAGCTATATCGCCTACCATTTGTTTATTAGCACCTTTTACTGTAATGTTTGTGTTATTTTCTACAGTGATTGTTATGCCTTCAGGTGGTTCAATATTTACAGGATGAGAATAGCCTAATGCCATATTCAAAGTTTTGCCTTGCATTTGTGCTCTGTAACCAACACCGTTGATTTCCAATTTTTTAACAAAACCGTCTTTTACACCTGTAATTGCGTTTGCTACTAGTGTTCTTGACAAACCGTATAATGCATCTGTTTCACGAGATGTACCAACTTTTTCAAGAGTAACTACACCATTCTCTAATTTTACTGAAATTTCAGGACGTACTTCTACAACTTCAGTTCCTAAAGGTCCTTTTGCTGAAACTGTTTGTCCTTCTATTTTTACCTCTACACCTTGAGGTACTTCAATAGGTTTTTTACCAATTCTTGACATTTTATTTTTCCTTTCGTGGTATATGTAATAACTTTTCGGGCTTTTCTACCAATTGAACCCGATTTCAACAACTCAACAAGTTTGTTAAGTTTGATAGGTTTGATAGGTTTGATAAGTTCTTTTCAATTATTTAGTATCTTTTTATCTGTTCGAAAGCATTAATAATCATATTTCTGTATCGAACTTCATACTTAGCCTGCTTATCTAACTTATCTCACATAATTAATATACGTAGCAAAGAACTTCGCCGCCAACATTTTCCTTACGAGCTTTTCTGTCTGTCATAAGACCTTTGTTTGTTGAAACAATTGCTACACCTAAACCGCCCAAAACTTTTTCTAAGTTTTTAGCTTTTGAATAAGTTTTCAAACCAGGTTTAGATACTCTTTGTAATTTTGTAATTACAGATTTGTGGTTTTCATCGTATTTCAATGTGATATTGATTACTTTGAATTTTCCAACTTCTTTCACTTCGTAATCAGCGATATAACCTTCTTCTTTTAAAACTCTTGCAAGTTCTAATTTTAATTTTGAAGCAGGAATTTCTACTGATTCATGTGAAACCATTGCACCATTTCTGATTCTAGTTAGCATATCTGCTATAGGATCTGTCATTGTCATATGTTTTTCTCCTTTTGTGAACTTACCCGCAGTTCTCGGGCAGTATTCATATCTATTACTCGCTTACTGAATTAATTTTGCTTACACAATTGATAAGCTTTTTTCAGCAGTTCGAAACTGTATGACTAAATTAACACAATAATATTTAAATTTCAAGCATTTTATTACGTTAGTTTAAGTGTTATTTATGTAAATTTTATTGAAAAAAATGGTTTTTATATATAAAATTGATTTATGGGTAAAATTTATGTTATTACAGGTTCAACATCAGGTATAGGGAAAGAGTTAGTAAAAATTTTTGCCTCAAGCCCAGATAATACGGTTTTTGCGGGATACAGAAATCTAGCAAAAATTGATAATTCTTTACCGCAAAATGTTGTACACTTTTATATTGATATGACAAAAAGAGAGTCCATTAAACAAGCTGCCGAATTAATTAAAACAAAAACTAAAAAAATTGATACGCTTATAAATGTTGCAGGCTGTGTTATTGCAGGACCAATTGAAGAGATTGACACTCAAAGACTCAGACAACAGTTTGAAGTAAATACTTTTTCACATATTGAATTTACACAAAACTTGATAGACATATTATCGGGCGGCAGAATTATCAACATCAGCTCAATGGCAAGCTTTGGTAATTTCCCGTTTATAAGTCCTTATTGCGCATCAAAACGAGCACTTGATATATTCTTCAATGCGTTTGCACTTGAAAATCACAGTAATATTAAAGTAATTTCAGTAAAACCCGGTGTTATAGGAACTCCTCTGTGGGAAAAATCAGTTGAACTTAATATAGAAAGTTTGAACTCTTGTGAAAAATACTCAAAAGAACTGGATTTTATTAAGATTAATGCCTTAAAAAATGCAACACGCGGTTTGACTGTTGATAAAGTGGCAAAATTGATAAAGAAAATAGATTCAACTAAAAATCCTAAATGTTCATACACAATAGGTATTGATGCAAAAATGGCAGAAATTTTAACACTCTTACCCCCTGATTTTATAAATAAAATAATCAGATTTGGAATGAAATGCCGTTTTAAATAAATTATTTACGAGGTATAATAGGTATTATGGAAAAAATTAATTCAGATGATATATATGAGCTAATCGATTCCGGCGAATACGAAAAAGCTAAAGAAATATTGAGTAGCCGTGATCTTAAAGATATAGAAAACCAAAAATTATTGGCTTTGTGCGAAGTTAATCTTGAAAATTACAAACAGGCAAGGAAAATTCTTGAAGATGTTGTTAAATATTCTCAAGATGATGCGATGAGCTGGTATTACTTAGGTTGCTGTTATGATGCTCTAGATGAATTTCATGAAGCAAAACATGCCTATAATACCGTTATTGAACTTAGACCTCAATATATTGATGCATACAAAAGTCTATCTATTGCATATATCAAAAATCAAGAAGCAGATAAAGCAATTGAACTCATAGATAAAGCAATCGAAATCTCAGAAGAGGAAGATTATTCTCTATATTACATCGGCGGAACTGCTTGCATGGCTGCACAAAAATTTGAAGAAAGTATCAAGTATATAGAAAAAGCTCTTGAGTTGAATCCTGAAAATGTGCAGCTGTACAACAATTTAGGAACTGCTTATCTCACAACAGGCAAAATAGAGCAAGCACTTGAGACATACAAAAAAACTGTTGAAATCGACTCCAAAGATGCTCTTGCATATTTTAATATAGGTTCTATACTACAAATTCAAGATAAACACGAAGAAGCATGCGAATATTTTGCAAAAGCAAATGAACTTGAACCGGAAGATCCTAATTACATAACAGCTTGGGCTGTTTCTGAAGTTAAAGCCGGAAAAATGAAGGAAGCCATTGAACATTATAAATATCTTGCAGCATGCTATCCGCAAAAACTTAATTACAGAATAAATCTTGCCGGATGCTACGAAGCTATAGGCGAGTACGATATTGCAATTGCACTACTAAAACAGTTAAGTCTTATCACACCAAAATCAGTCACTATTTTGAAAAAATTAGCGACAATATATATGAAAACAAGACAATATAATAATGCTAAAGAAATTTATGAAAGAATTATTAAACAAGGTTCAACTTCGTATGAAACTCATTATGAACTTGCACTATTATGCGTTCAAACAGAAAATATAGATAGAGCTGAACAAATACTTAAAAAAGTTTGTAAATTACAGCCGGATTTTGCACCGGCACATAAAGATTTAGGCGTTATTTACCTGAATAAAAGATTATTTGAATACGCAAAAGATGAATTTGAACAAGCATATAAATACGACCCTGAAAATTATTCAATCATTGTAGAATATGCGAATTATCTGCATGCGACTTCTGATTTTGAAAAAGCAGATGAAATGTACCAAAAAGCACTCGAAATTGAACCTCAAAACCCAAACGGACTTGCATTTTCCGCTTTAAATAAAACACACTTAAAACAAATAGACAAAGCACTGGAACAAATCAAAGCAGCTCTTGAAAAATCACATGAAAGTGCATTCTTATTTTTCATTGCAGGGAGAATTTATTTCTTGGCAGGTGATTATGATTGTGCAAAAACTTATCTTGTAAAATCTTATGAACTTGAAAAAATTCCGGATGTTCAAAATCTTCTTGGATTATGCTATTTTGAACTTGGCAATTACAAGCAAGCGCAAATTATATTCAAAAATTTACTGGAAAAAGCTCCGCTTAATGTCAATATACTTTTAAGCATAGCAAAATGCCACATTAAACTTGAACAAAAAGACGAGGCCCTCAGTTATTTGAATACAATAACAGAGCATTTCCCTGAATGTGAAGAAGCACAGGAACTCATAAGAGAAATTTCTTAATTAGAATCTAAATCCGTCAGCCTTCATACGGTCTATAACTTCTTGCAATTTTGCATCACTGCAAACATAGGATATTCTGAAATATCCTTCGCCGTATTTGCCGAAAGCAGAACCCGGAACTATTACAACTCCTGATTTTTCTAATAAATCTTCACAGAATTTTGTACTGTTATCATATTTTCTAGGGATTGGCAGCCACAAATAGAAAGTAGTATTTGGAATTTTTAATTCTTCAATTGGCCAACCAAGTTCTTTTAAACCTTTTAACATTATAGATTGTTTGTGCTTGTATGCAGCATTTGCATGTTCAATATATTCATCTCCTTCGCTTGAAGTCATAATATACGCACACGCTTTTTGAAATGCCTTGCAAATACCGTTATCAATAGTTGATTTTCCTTTAGCAAATCTTGCAACAACTTCACTATTGCCGCATAACCAACCTAAACGCCAGCCTGTAATTGCGTATGGTTTAGATAAAGTATACATTTCAACCGCTATATCTTTTGCACCCTTGAATTCAAATACACTGAACGGTTTCTCATTTTCATCATAATATAAATCACAATATGCAGCATCAGAAATTAACAGAATATCATGCTTTTTACAAAATTCAATAACACTTTGGACATAACTTCTGCTTGCCATAACACCTAACGGATTGTTAGGATAATTTATAATAATCGCTTTTATTTTCTTTTCGTCATATCCGTTTTCTTTTAATTCAGATAGTACATCATCCAAATTCGGCTGATAGTCATTTTCTTCGGTAAGCGGCATAGAATAAGCAAGCCCTCCGCTGCATTTAACCATTTGGCTGTATGATGCATACCCCGGATCAGGGATTAAAATAATATCTTTTTCTTTGTCTTCATGTTTTGGATTAATTATAAATCTGATAAGATTTGCCAAACCGTCTTTTGCACCAAGCACCGAACAAACTTCTTTATCCGGATCTATATTTACACCAAAGCAATTTTTCATTCTTTGAGCACATGCCTGCCTAAAGTAACTTTCACCTCTGGTTACAGAGTAAGTATGAATATTATCTTCGGTTAAAAATTCTTTTAATTTATCTATCAAAGCCTGTGGAGGAGAAGATGTCGGCGCACCCATTGATAGAGCTATCGGAGCTCTGTTCTTTTGGGTTAATTTTTCGGCAAGTTGAGCAGTTTTTTCTTTCAACTTGACCATAATATATGTATCCATCGCCATAATATCTTCGTTAAATAAATTTTCCATTTTCATGTTTTATACCTCGCTTAGGATATTATACTATAAACAGAGAAGTTGAAAAATTTCAGATTTCGAAGATTTAATGATAAATATTTTGTATTTTAATCCGTATGGTTTAATTATATACATCCAAATCAGCATTATGGGCAGCCTTATATTACTTCTCATTTAACTGTACAAACATATTATATTATCAGTTTTAAACAAAAAAAGACTTGCATTATTGCAGGTCTTTTAATTATCTGGGGTGGAAGGATTGTCTTGAGTCGTTCGCAATAAACGGCATTACAGGCCACGACCCTTGTCGTGTCCTTTCAGCCTCTGCTCACTCCTCGCTCGACCCAATACAAAGCTAACGCTTTGTTTGGTTCTCATCCATCCACAAAAAAAAAGACCTCTTACGAAGTCTTTTTAATTGGCTGGGGTGGCTGGATTCGAACCAACGAGATGGCGGTACCAAAAACCGCTGCCTTACCACTTGGCGACACCCCAATATTCCCGTGTCACATTTATAATTCTACATCATGAATATCCGTTGTCAATAATTATTTTAAATTTGAGCAAACGGACTCTTTTCACACGCATAAACTATCTCAACTTCATCTCCGATTATACGTTCAAACACAGGCAAAACTATTATTTCACTCTCAAAATGTCCCACATCATACACCGCAATCTTACTATCCAGCGCTCTATGAAATTTTAAATCTCCAGTAACCAAACAATCTGCGCCCAATTCTTGTGCTTGCTCAATAAATTCACTTCCTGAACCAGCACAAAACGCAATCCTTTTAAACCCTTGAACACTCTTATTGTTTACAAGCCTTGCATTTGGTGAAATCTTTTTTATCAAATCGCTAAAATCCTCAACAGTTGTTTCATAGTCTATAACTCGCAAAAAATCATGTTCAATCTTAATTTTGTATTGGCTCAGACCTAGTTTTTCAATAATAGTATCTGTTGTCCCTCCGTTTGCTTTATCAAGGTTTGTATGAGCACAATAAATATTAATTTGAGGAATAAAAGATTTTGAAACAAGTTCAGAATGACAATTAATACAAAACATCGGATGATGCGAAACAATCATATCGCAATTTTGCTCTTTGGCCTGTTTTACAACATCATCGGTTACAGTTAAACACAACATTATTTTTCGAATTTCATCGTACCCTTCAACATTTACCGCCCAGCCCGAGCAATCCCAGTCTTCTTGGATTTCAATAGGTGCAAATTCTTCTATTTTTCTTGAGATTTCATACTTATACATCTTGCCCCTTCCCCCTTTTAGGGTTGGTATTAGAATGATAGGCTAATTTATAATCCTTTCCCATATCTTTCTCGCTATTCTAACTTTTGAAGCTTTTTCTAATTTGGTAGTATTACCGTTTTTATCCAGAATTGTAACTTCATTTTCATCTACACCGAATCCGATGTCTTTGCGTGAAATATCATTTGCAACCAAGTAATCGCAGCCTTTTTTTTCTATTTTTGCTTTTGCATTTTCAAGTAAATTCTCAGATTCTGCACAGAAACCGACAATTACACAATCATTTTCCCTCGCCCCTTTGGGGAGAGGGTCAGGGTGAGGGGCTCTTTTATGTTTACACAACTCTGCCAATATATCAGGGTTTTTTACGAGCTTAAGAGTCAATTTATCATTATTCTCTTTTTTCATTTTCTGCTCGCTGCGTTCTTTTACACGATAATCTGCAACCGCAGCAGCCATAATTACATAATCAGAAGTATCAAACTCGGAATTTACCGCTTCCTGCATATCAAGAGCTGATTTTACCTTCACTATTTTGAACGGAGCTTCAAATGCCTTTGTCGTAATTAATACAACTTCTGCCCCCATATAATAAGCTGATTTTGCGAGTGCAAATCCCATTTTGCCTGAAGAATAATTTGAAATATAGCGAACAGGATCAATTTCTTCAATAGTTCCGCCAGCTGTTATTACAACTTTCTTTCCTTTCAAAATATCGGAATAATTGAGAGCCTCATTCACAGCATTATATATTTTAGCCAATGAACATAATCTGCCTTTACCGCTGTACCCGCATGCCAAAAAACCTTTTTCCGGCGGCAAAAAATCTACTCCTCTTGCTTCCAAAATTTTAATATTATTTTGAACAGATTCATTTTGCCACATATTAACATTCATAGCAGGTGCAATAATCATTTTTTTAGAAAAAGCACAAGCAACAGATGTCAAAAGGTTATCTGCAATCCCTTGTGCAATTTTCCCGATAGTATTGGCAGTTGCAGGAGCAATCAGCATAATATCAGCCCAATCTGCGAGCGAAATATGTTCAGGTTTCCAATTTTTAGGGGTAAATTCCCCCTCATAAACCTCATTTTGACTAAGATTTTGCAAGGTTAATTTGGTAACAAAATTCAATGCATTCGGACTGCAAATAACTTTAACATCTGCACCCGATTTTTTAAAATCGCGAATCAAAGTACAAATCTTGTATGCCGCAATCCCGCCGGTTATACCTATTAAAATGTGTTTATTTCGTAACATTAGCCCTCACAATATTTTCAATTTCTCCGACTGCTCGGTCTACGTCGTCATTTATTACTGTATAATCATACTTTTTGGAACGCTCAAGCTCTATTTTTACTTGAGAAAGACGTTTTTGAATAGTTGCTTCGTCTTCTGTATGGCGTCCGCGCAAGCGGTGTTCTAATTCAAGTAAGCCTCCGGATATATCACCTGTTATAATATTTACCCCCGGAGGAGCTATAAAAATCAAAATAGATTCAGGCATTTTTTCTTTAACTTGAAGCGCACCTTGAGTATCAATTTCTAATAATACGTTAAACCCTTCATCCATTTTTTGTTTAACATATTTTTTCTTTGTTCCGTAATAGTTTTCAGCGAACTGTGCATATTCAAGGAATTTATCATCTTGGATATTCTGTTCAAATTCTTCACGACTTAAAAAGAAATAATGCACCCCGTGAACTTCACCTTCGCGAGGTTTTCTTGTCGTACAGGATACAGATAGAATAAAATCCTTATTCCGTTCCATAAATCTATTTATAACAGTGCCTTTCCCAACACCGGAGCACCCTGATATTACAAATAATTTTTTATTCATGGATTCATTATAACATAAAGTAGGATAAGTAGGATAAGTAGGATAGGTTTGATAAGTTTATATAGGTTATTTTGTATTTTGTCATTTGCAAAATATTTGAAATATCAAATTCCCGTAAAGAACTTATCCTACTTACTTTACTTCCCAAACTTATCTTACTTAACAAATCAAATAATTAAGATTTCCTTAAAAAAATTAATTATTTAATAAAATTGTTATATAACTGATATGTAGGATATGTCATCCTGAATTTATTTCAGGATCTTAAGAATATAAAGATTTTGAAACAAGTTCAGAATGACACAAAAGTAAAGGAGAGTAAATTATGATTAAACCATTAGGCGACAGAATTGTTATTAAAGTTATTGAAGATACAGAACAAACTTCAGGCGGAATATTTATTCCTGACAGCGCAAAAGAAAAACCTCAAAAAGGTGAAGTCGTAGCTGTTGGTTTGGGAAAACTTAATGACAAAGGAGAAAGAGAACCTTTAGACGTTAAAGTTGGAGACAAAATTTTGTATGCTAAATATGCAGGAACAGACGTAAAATTTGACGGTGTTGAATACAAAATTTTATCTGTAAAAGATACATTAGCTGTTATTGAATAGAAGTACGATAAGTTTGATGAGTAAGATAAGTAGGATAAGTTTTATACGGGGATTTGATATTATTAAATACTTTACAAATGTCAAAATACTAAATGGCCTATACAAACTTATCAAACTTTACAAACCTATCATACTTATCAAACCTTTGATAAAAGGAGAATTATAAAAATGGCAAAAAAAATTGTATTTGATGAAGAAGCAAGAAAATCGCTTCTCAAAGGAATTGATGCCGTTGCCGACGCTGTAAAAGTTACACTCGGACCAAAAGGCAGAAACGTTATCTTAACAAAAAAATTCGGTGCACCTCAAATAGTTAACGATGGTGTAACAATAGCAAAAGAAATTGAACTTGCGGATGCTTTAGAAAATTCAGGAGCTCAATTATTAAAAGAAGTATCGTCTAAAACTAATGACGTTGCAGGTGATGGTACAACAACCGCTTCTGTTTTAGCACAAGCAATCGTTAAAGAAGGTTTGAAAAACCTAACAGCAGGGGCAAATCCTATGTCTATGAAACGCGGTATAGATAGAGCAGTTGATGCTGCCGTTGAAAAAATTAAATCAATGTCACGTCCTGTAAATACCAAAGCAGAAATCGCACAAGTTGCAGCTATTTCTGCAGGTAACAGCAAAGAAATTGGTGATTTGATTGCGGATGCGATGGAAAAAGTCGGACACGACGGAGTTATAACAGTTGAAGAATCAAAATCTTTTGGAACAAACTTGAAAGTTGTTGAAGGTATGCAATTTGATAAAGGTTATATTTCACCTTATTTTGTTACTGATCCTGAAAGAATGGAAGCTGTTTTGGAAGATGCTTATGTATTCTGCTGCAACAAGAAAATCAATTTAATTGCAGATTTAGTTCCTTTGTTGGAACAAGTTGCACGTGACGGAAAATCACTATTGTTAATCGCAGAAGATGTTGAAGGCGAAGCTTTAGCAACTTTAGTTGTTAACACAATGAGAAAAGTTTTAAGAGCAGTTGCTGTTAAAGCTCCCGGATTTGGGGACAGAAGAAAGGCTATGCTTGAAGATATCGCAGTATTAACAGGCGGTCAAATGTTCACCGATGAACTTGGTATCAAATTGGAAAACGTTACAACTCAAATGCTTGGTAAAGCAAAAAGAGTTACCGTTACTAAAGATGAAACAACAATCGTTGCCGGCTCTGATACAAAAGAAGCTGTTGCAGACAGAATCAGAATTATCAAAAAACAAATCGAAAGCTCAGATTCTGAATATGATAAAGAAAAACTTGCAGAACGTGCAGCAAAATTATCAGGTGGTGTTGCTTTGATAGAAGTTGGTGCAGCATCAGAAGTTGAATTAAAAGAAAGAAAATTGAGAATTGAAGATGCCCTTAACGCAACAAGAGCAGCAAATGAAGAAGGAATCGTTCCGGGCGGTGGTGTTGCATTATTGAGAATACAACAAGAACTAGCTAAAAATCTTGATTCTATCGACTTTGATTCAGATGATGAAAAAGTTGGCTACAAGATTTTAACAGCCGCACTTGATGTACCTCTAAGAGCAATCGCTCGCAACGCAGGCGCTAAAGCTGATGTTGTAGTTGATTGCATACTTGAAAAAGAAGGTGCATACGGATATGACGCATTAAACAGCAAATATGTTGACATGTTCCAAGCCGGCATCGTAGATCCGGCAAAGGTTACACGTTCAGCATTGACTAATGCCGCTTCTGTTGGCTCAATGTTGTTAACAACAGAAGCTGCAGTAGTTGAACTTCCTGAAGAAAAACCGGCTGCACCTGCAATGCCTGCAGGTATGGGCGGCATGGGCGGAATGATGTAAAATGCGTGAGCCGATGTGAAGTAAAAATCGAGCGATTGGTAAATCCAATCGCTCGATTTAGCATATTGATGAAAGGTTTACATCAAGTGCATTTGCAATCTTAATTATTCTACTCATTGTTGTTCCTAAAGCCCTCCCTTTTTCAAGGTTTGAAATATAGTTTTTTGAAAATTTTGTCTTTTGCGCTAATAATTTAACACTATAACCTTTTTCAATCCTTATTGTTTTTATACTTTCACCCATTTTTTCCATGTATTTTATATATCTTTCGCTATATTTTTGCATGTTGACCTTTCCTTTTACTTTCCAATAGAAAGTATACACTATGCACTTTACAATGTAAAGTATGTATATAGTAAATGTAAAGGTAAATTATGAAAAAGAAACTATATAGAAGTGGTAATGCATGGGCTTTGTTAATTCAAAAAGCAATTTTAGAATTATTAGATATCGATCCTGAAAATGATGAAGTAGAGTTAGAAGTAGAAAACAAAGTTCTAAAAGTCAAAAAATATGGCAAATAAAAACGCCACCCTTTAAGTGACGTTTTTATAAAAATTATTCTCTTTTATTTTAATCCGTTATCAACAATGACTTTTGCCAAAATACCGTTTACAAAAGATGCACTGTCTTCGGTTGAATATTTTTTAGCAAGTTCAACAGCCTCATCAACAACAACTTTCATTGGAGTTTCTTTGATGTACAAAAGCTCAGCAACTGCTATTCTCAAAATATCTTTATCCATTTTTACAAGACGTTCGAAATCCCAACCGCTTGCATATTTCGCGATAGTGTCATCGATATCTTTGTTATGTTCGTGATATGTCTGAGCAATTTTTACGGCATAGTCTTTAACTTCCTGTTCAGAATCCAATGCAACAAATTCCGCAATTTCCAATCCTAAAAGAGCTTTTTCTGCAACATCTATCATTTCATCTATTTTTGCTGATAATTCAGAAGACATCACAACAGGAACAGCAACATTAGATGCCCCCATTGGCCTATTTAAATTGATTTCGTGCTCTGCTTCATAATCAGCTATACGATTTTTAAAATCCAAAAGTGAACCCAATGACAATTTTAAATCTTCACTTGAAGAACTTAACAAAACACGAATTGATTTTATGATAATATCGTTTAAATTTTCTTTAGAATAGTTGGCAATTTTTTTATCAAATTGTGAAAATAACAAAAACGCCAATTCTCTTGATGCTCTGCGAGCCTGCATAGTTTACCTCAATTCTTTACAAGTATCTACAAGTTTTATGCTATCACGAAAAACTTTTTTTGTATACTACATACCCATGTAAGAAGCGAACAATGGTAAATACAATGCAGATGCAAGAATCAATACGATTGTACCAATTACAAGCAACATTATCGGCTCAATCATTTTTGTTAATACATCAATAATTGCATCTAATTGTTTATCAATATAATTTACGGCCTGCATAAGCATATCACCCAAACGACCTGATTGCTCACCTGTTGCAATCATAAACAAAATCATCTTAGGCATTGTTCTTGTTGCACGCAATGCAGAAGATAAATGCTGACCCTGTTGAACACGAATTGTTGCCTCTTCAACCCTTGTCGCCAAAGTATGATTTGTAAGAGTCAAATTTGACAGATACAAACATTCCAAAATAGGAACACCCGCATCATACGCAACCTGCATAACCGCAATAAAGTTTGCAAAGTTTGAAAACTGAATTAACTCAGATAATTTAGGGATTTTTAATACAAAACTGTCGATTTTCCAACGTGAAGGCTTCCATTTCATCAAAAAAGTCACAAGCCATATTGTACCAAAAATTCCTATAGGGATAGTATACCAGTTCTTTTTCAAATATATACCCATATCCATCAAAACTTGAGTAATCCAAGGCAAATTCATCCCCATTGAATCAAACATTTCCTTGAATACCGGAAATACGAATACCAACATGACGATTACGATAAACACCGCAAGTAAAATTACGAAGACCGGATACATCAATGTACCGATAACTTTTTGTCTGATTGCAGCTTGTTTATTTAAAAGCTCTAACAAACGGTCTAATGTTTTTTCAAGTTCACCGGAATCCTCACCGGCTCTAACCAAACCGATATAAACCTGACCGAATTGTTCCGGATATTTTGCGATTGTACCTGCGAAAGTACCGCCATTCATAATCTGACGTCTTAATTCTGCGGCACACTGTCTTATTTTAAGCTTTGCACCTTCGTTTTCGATAAATAACAAAGATTCAATCATCGCAATACCGGAAGCTGAAAGAATTTGCATTGTTGAAGTAAAATCGATTTGTTCTTTCAATCCGAGTTTAGGCATAACGCCTTCGCCCTTCTTTTTCTTTTGTTTAGCTTTTTTAGCAATAGATTTTTCTTCGGTAACACTTATAGCTACAAGCCCTAAATTTCTGACTTCAGCTCGAGCTGCCCTTATATCGACAGCCTCAACCTTACCGGTGACTATTTCTTCTGATCCGTCTTTATATGCTGAATAATTAAATATCGCCATATCCCTATTCGCCCGCCAATCCTAGTACTCTTATAAATTCCTCAATCGTAGTTTCGCCATTAATAATATGGTTAAAACATGAGTTATTAAGAGTAACCATACCATTCTTAACGGCATTTTCTTCAATTTCCAAATCGTGTGCACCAAAGGAAATCAATTTTTTAATTTCTTTTGTTATAGGCATAATTTCATATACACCTAAACGTCCTTTATAACCGTGGAAACCGCACTTATTACAACCCACAGATTTATATATAGGAGTTTTCATTAACAGTTCAATTTTTGCTTCATCTCTTGTGATTTGCATTGCTTCTTCACGAGTACAATAGTATTCTTTCTTACAATCATCACAAAGTTTTCTTACAAGACGTTGAGCAATAACCCCTGATAATGTTGAAGAAACAAGATAATCTTTTGCACCCATTTCAATCAAACGTGTAACAGTTGCAGCTGCAGAATTTGTGTGGACTGTACTTAGTACAAGGTGACCTGTTAGTGCTGCAGAAATTGCAGTTTCTAAAGTTTCGTAGTCACGAATTTCACCGACAAGTATAATATCAGGGTCCTGACGCAAAATAGCTCTCATACAAGATGCAAATGTAATACCGGCTTTGGCATTTACCTGTGACTGGTTAATACCTTCCAGTTTAATTTCTATTGGGTCCTCGATTGTTGTTATGTTAACTGATTCGTCGTTTAAACTTTTTAAAACGGAATATAATGTAGTAGTTTTACCTGAACCTGTAGGACCTGAAGTTAGAATAATACCATTCGGACAGGATACCATTTGTTTTATCTTTTCAATATCATCATCAGAAGCTCCGACAAGTTTTATTTGTTTGTCATTAGACGCCAAACTTACAGCCGGCGCAAGTACACGGATACAGACCTTTTCCTTGCCGGAAACAGGCAACGTATTTATACGGAAATCGTATGAACATTTATTGTATGATAAAGAGAACGTACCATCCTGAGGACGCCTTTGTTCAGCGATATTCATTCTTGACATAACTTTGAAACGGGCAATAACGGATGTTTCAACGTTTTGAGGAATATCAATAACTTTTTGGAGCATACCATCTTTTCTGTAACGTACAATATACCCTGAAAGTCTCGGTTCAATGTGAATATCTGATACTCTGTTATCAATAGCATTTGTAATTATTTGGTTAACAAATTTTGCAACAGAACCCGTTGAATCTTGCAATTCAGCATCAACTTGTTCCCAAAGAGTTGCACTTTCTTCTCCCTCAATTGATTCTGTCTTGATTTGCTCAATAATTTCATCTGTTGCTTTTTTCTGCTGTGAGAAGAAAGTTTCGATTGAATTGTTGTACTCATAGTGAGTCATCAACAATTGTCTAGGGTTTTGGCCTGTTAAATATATTATTTGCTTTAATATGTCTTGTTTTAGGGGTTTTACAACACCGACAATCAAAGTTTTACCGTCAGATGATATCGGGATAACTTCATTTGTTTTGATAAAATCCTCTGGCAATATATTAATAAATCTGTTTTGCTCTGATAATTGTTCTGAAGATACAACATCATAACCTGTTTGAGAATGCAAAACCTTTTTCAATTGGTCCAAAGAAATTAACCCCATTTCATAAAGAGTTGAACCAATAGGAGAATTCTTTTTCTTAGACTCTGCCAAAGCATTCTTTAACTGAACATCAGTCAATACACCTTCCGATACAAGCATTTCACCAAGTTTTGATTGGTGTTCACTGCTTGTATTAACTTTCTGTTCAAGCGGATGAGGTAAATTTGTATCCGGAATAAATCCGTTCAATAATTCTCTCAAATCATCATCCCCAACAAGCATGAATTTGATTGAATTATTAAATTTAGTTTTTAAGATTTTACTTACTTCTTCCTTATCAGAAGATTTTGAAACAGCAACAAAAAGAAAATTGTCTTTAACACTAATGGGGATAAACTGATGTTGCCCCATTAGTGTAGCATCGACTTTTGTTAAAAGTTGTTTGTCTATACTGTTTTTTAATCTTAATATAAGTGCGTTCATTTACTTTTTTGTGTTTATTTTTCTATGTCTTATAATAAATCGCTGGTTTCTGCATCCTCGTTATCAACAATAATATTTGGAGTAAGCATAATTACCATTTCTTCTTTTTCTCTTGTTGTATTAGTACTTCTGAAGAACATACCAATTACCGGCAAATCACCTAAGAACGGGATTTTTGTAACTGATTTTGCTTCAGATTCTTGAATCATACCACCTATTACAAGAGTCTCTCCGTCCTTTACTCTTACACCTTTTAGATCAAGTTTTCTACGGCTTAACAAGGTTGCAGCAAGGTCACTTTCGTTTTCCATTTCAGAGCCAATAAAAACCTTTTCCTTAATAGTATTGTATTCAGGATTTATATCCATAGTGATGTACCCGTCAGGACTGATGAACGGAACAATTGTAATTTTTATACCATTATCATTGCCAATGTCATACTGCCTTGTTATGATAGTATTTAAAGTAGTACCTGAATTACCACTTAAATCAGTAGTGATTTTTTGTATATAATCAGAAGACAAATCGATAACAGATTCTTGACCGTTTGTTAAAATAATTTTCGGATTAGCAAGAACTCGTCCTTTGTTGTTTTTGATTAAATAATTCATTGTATATGTCAAAGTATGACCACTGCCATTTTTTGTAGTGCGGCCAATTATTTTGTAGTCTGATGTTCCATCTTCTTTTTCTTCCCAAGGTCCTCGAATAGTATACCCATTACCTGCGAAAAATATCGGGTACGGGTTTCTGTTGCCGAAACCTGAAGAGTTTGCATTGAAAGTAAAGTTTTTACTCAGATATGACCAGGTATTTTGGAAATCTTTACTGCCTGATTCGGACAAAGATATGATTTGGACTTCAAGATATGCTTGAGGAGTCTTTTTATCATTAGCGGCAATATAATCTCTAATCATCTCGATTTGGCCTTCAGAACCACCTATAACTTGAATAGTTCCATGAGCAGGGAAATATGTGACGGTCAAATTTCTAAGATTGAATGAACTCATCTTAGAAGAAGTTGTTCCGGAGCCGGAAGATTCAGAAGAAGTATTTGTAGCACTTTGATCCAAAGTACAAGCAAGCTGACCGCCACCAACAGCTAATGAGCCTGAACTACCTGAACTTGAACCGCTGCTTGAATCATCAGATGCAAATCCTGTAGGAACACCACTTATAGGAGCAGCACCACCTGTTGACGAATCACCGCTTTGTTTTATAGTTGCAGGGACTAAAGCCTGACATACAAGAGCTGCCATTTCTGCAGGAGTTGTATGGTTTACTTTGAATGTTGTTATTATCGGTTTTTTATCCAGTTCCGCAGCAACCTGTTTTGCTATCACTGAGTCCATTTCAGTACCCATTATCATAACTTCATTTGTTTTTGAATTTACAACAGCAACCGGTTTTGTTGATACTCCCGGATGTATTCCGTCCGGAGTATAAATATTATTATTTAAAAATGATGCAACAGATACAGCATCAACATATTTTATAGGGATTGTAGAAATTTGTCTTTGACCTGAAGTTGCAACAGGAGTACCCTTTTTATAAATTAACAATGTATTAGCTTGAATATCATAGGATAAATCATTAGTCATTAGAACAAGTTCTAAAGCTTTTTCAAGTTCAATATTAACTAAGTCCATAGTAACAGTGCCTTCAACAGACGGATAGAATATAATATTCATCCCTGCCTGATCAGCAAACATTCTTAATACCTGAGTTACATCAGCATCACGTAAGCTGACATTAACAATTGAATCAGCATTTGATAATCTTACATTTGAGCTATAATCAATTCCTCCGGAAGAAGCACCGGCTGACGTTTCATCCATCCTTATTAACGGACTGTAATCTCCAATTGCAAAAACAGCAGTTGTAGAATTGGTAATAGCAAATGCCATAAGCATTATTGTTGCTATGAATTTTTCTCTAATTTTACTTCTCATATCTGCTCCCTATATATTTTTATAATTAACTTTTTCTTCCACCAAATCTGTTTTTAAGATTGTATAAATCATTTTTGTTAACATTAAGTTCGTCTTTTGAGAACAACTCGCCAATTGCAGCAGAGTAAATATTTGACCCCAAACTTACTGTTATCCAATTTTGATTTATTTTTAACACTTTATATTGATTATCAAGAATTTTATCACCCTGTCTTACCAGGTAATCTTTATTATCAACATTTATAATCGCTGAAGGACTTGTAGGACTATACATAATACCAACAACTTTTGTTCTGGTAATTTTAGCGGCCGCAGTATCAGCAGGCCCAAGAATTGTCGGAGGAACCGGAAGATTAAAGCTATATGGGCTTATATCATCCGCTTCTCTTATAGCTGTATTTTTTAACTTATTCAAACGAATAATCTCAGCATTATGCGCATTTGCTTCAGCGATTGCTGATCTTGTAGCCTGCTCATAGGCTGCAATTTCACCCATCGGCATAAACGGATCCGCACGGCCAATATTAATTACGTCATAAGAAACCATTTTAGTTCCATCGCCAATATCATCAACATCTATTTCAGCAGAACTCTTACCTGCTTCGTCAGGAACATTAACACCCTTTGCAGGTTTTTGCTCCTGTTCATATTTTTCCGGCGCTTGCGGTACAGGATTTTCGTCCTGCTTTGTTCCACATCCGCTTAAAAAAGCACAGCCGCAAAAGATAAGCATTACAACTAAAATCTTTTTCATTATGTCTAACTCTCTCATATATGATTATTCCTACCCAATTTTGTCTGTAATTGTTTTTGAATACGTATAGATACTATACGGCACTCTCCTATTATCTTAACATATTGAACATGTTTGGGCAAAAAATGCGAAAATCTCATATATTTAGAGTATAATTTCCCAAAACCTTTGTACAAAAAGGGATACCCCACTTAATATTTCGTTATAAAAATAAAAGACAAAAAAATTTCAATCTAAAGATTTAGATTTGATTTTTATTTTTTAATACTTAACCTTTCCAATGCCCTAACAAAACGAACTATTTTTGGTTCAGTATCTGCTGTTATAGAATCAACCAAAATAGTTTTACATCCCAAAAGTTTTCCGCATAAGATATCGGTTAAAGGTCTGTCACCAACCAAAACACAATCTTTAGGATCAATATTATAATCCTTTAAAAAACGCCGCACAATAGCAGTTCCGGGCTTACTTGCTTCAAAAAGAATAGGGAAATGCGTTATCGCCTTTACTTTTTTGATATATTCAGGATTTTTATTGTTTGAAACAACAGCAATAAAAAATTTTTCTTCAACACTGCGGATAAAACTATATGTTTCATCAGAATATGTACCCGATTTGGATGCCATAAGAGTACTGTCTAAATCAAATAAAATAGCTTTCACACCAATTCTTTGCAATTCATCTAAATCAATATTATAAATACTTTTCAAATTATAATCCGGTTTAAGAAACATATTCTTTTATCCCCACTGTCCTTGCCATAGCATATTTATAATCTTGAGGTTCCTGTTCAAATTTTAAATATACCTCGGCATTAGTATTCCCGACTTCCAATTCCAAGCCATTTTCATCATAAATACCCAAAATCTTTGTTAAAAATTGCTCTTTGGGCGAAATGATTTCAATTTCATCGTTTGGTAATATTTTATTTTTAATTTTTACCAAATATAAATCTTGCCCATTAATCTTTTCTTTTTCGTGAAACTCAAACAAGAAATCTGCACCGGCCAACCCTTTTGACAAATTGTAACTATACCCGCCTGACCCGTCGCCAAGGGCAAACCCCGTTGTATAACCACGATTGCCAACTTTTTTAAGCTCTTCAAAATATTTGTCCATATCAGCATTTGGATTTTCATAAAGCTCATCTATCGCCGCACGATATGTTTTGGCCACAGCCGAGACATAATACAAACTCTTTGTCCTACCTTCAACCTTGAATGAATCAACGCCTGCATCTATCATTTCTTTCAAATGATGAACAAGACACAAATCGTTCGGACTCAAAATGTGAGATCCGTGTGCATCTTCATTAATTTCGTAATATTCTCCGGGTCTTGTTTCTTCTACAAGCTTGTAACTCCATCTGCAAGGCTGGCAACAGTTCCCCTGATTAGAAATTCTTTCACCCTTTGTAAAATAATCACTTAACAAACATCTGCCTGAAAACGATACGCACTGAGCCCCATGAATAAAGCATTCAACTTCCATATCAGGGACTTTACTTTTAATTTCTGCAATCTCAGGAATTGACAATTCTCTTGCCAAAACAACACGACTTGCACCCATATCTTGCCAAAATTTTACACATTCATAATTCAAGATATTTGTCTGTGTACTAACATGAATATCAACCTCAGGCATATATTTTTTTAATAGTTTCAAAATTCCAAAATCACTGACTAATATTGCATCCGGATTAGAATCTTTTATAATCTCCATACATTCTTCAAGATGTTTTATATCTTTATTGAACGCAAAAATATTTAGTGTTAAATATGCTTTTGCACCAAGGCTATGCGCTCTTTCAATAGCCTGTTTTAAATTATCAAGAGTAATCAATTCACCTTTGCGCATTGCACGCAAGCTAAAATCAACTACTCCCAAATATACTGCATCCGCACCATATTTTACCGCATATTCCAATTTTTCTATATTGCCCGCAGGCATTAACAATTCAACTTTATTCATAGTAATTAAATGATAATAAAAAATTATACAATAATCAACTAAATGGGTGATGTAGTTTCTTTGTAAAAATAGAAAATAGAAATATAGAGATTTTATTGGAGAGAGAAATGAGAACTATTACAAACGCAACTGCAACTATTAAAGAAATTTGGTCTTATCAACACCCTGTTATGCACAAATGGTTTTTATTCAGTGCAGCATCTTTAGGATGCATGTTCACCCTATTATTTTTAGCGTTTTAATTAAAAGATTTATTCGCAACCCCCTAATTTTAAACAAGAACTCTTTTGTGTGTTCTTGTTTTTGTTTTCGCATAGATAACATTGTCGGAAGTTTTATATTAATTCTCTACTTATGGGCAATTTCTTTTCTTTGGTTGCGAAGCAAAGAAAAGAAATTGCCGAAAGAAAAGAAACACGCGATTTGCTGCGTTGCCTGCGGCACCGCTCCGCTTACAAGATATAAGTGTAATTTGTTCATACGTTTTTGCCTTACAGGCAAAAATCTAAGGCGAACCTAAATAACGGTTCGCATACAGCCCCTCACTTTTTTCTTCACCAAAAGGGGGGATATATTCCCCCACCCATCCTCCCCCACATGGGAGGAGCAATAACTATGTCATTGCGAGCGTTAGCGAAGCAATCCAGCCTATTATTTATATGACTTCTTAAACGTTTTACGTCATTCTGAGGCTTTTGCCGAAGAATCTCCAAATATGGCTAATCGAACAATCTTGTTCCTCGCCCCTTTAGAAAGAGGATAGCTTCTTTGCGGTCAAAGAAATGGGGCGCAAGGAAGATTTATGCTACTACAGAAAAACTTCCGATAATGTTATTTATATACAAAAAAAATAATACCCTCATCAGGTATTATCTTTTGTAATCAAAATCTTGAATTTAATCTATTCTATATCAAGATTGTCATTGGCTTGAAGCTGTTTTTTCATGATGTTGTTCATTACAGCATCTACTAACAACTCATAAGATTTCTTGGACTCTATGCCGGGAAATTCTTGTTTGAGTTGGTTTCTGACCATTGCTTCCAGCTCTTTTGTGTCAGAAAACATTCCAAGATCGTCTACACCGCTTATTGCTTCTAAATAATCTGTGGTGCTCTTATCTAATTGATTTTTATTTGAAAATGAAAGCCATCTGAATTTTGGATTGCTTTCTTTAATCTTTTGAACTAATTTTGACTTGCGTATTCGATCAAACATGACGACTACCTCTATATATTTCTACCTTTTGTACTATTTTAAAGTATTCTGAAAAAAATAATTGACTTCTTTACATATATTATTTACAAAATTTTACATATTTTTTTTAATATGCCTATAATTTGCTAAAATCAGCCAAATGCTCATATTTTTCTTTTAATATACTCAATAATGAAATTCTGTTATTCTTAACATTTTCATCTTTATCCATTACTAAAACATCATCGAAAAATTTTGTTATAAACGGATTTAAGCTTTCCAATTTTGCCAGATATGATTTGTAGTCTGTTGTTTTTTCAATATTTTTTACAGCATCATATAAAGCTTTTTCACAAGGTTCTACAAAATATTTTTCATCGACAGTTGAACCTTTTGCATCTTTTATAATTCTCACAACCCTATTAGCATTTTCTAACAAAAGTTCTGATTTTATATCTTTTACAAGTTCAACCCTCTCAACATAATCAGCTAAATCGGACAAAGGATTTTTAACCGCACAGGCTTCTAATACATTCTTATTGTATTTTTCAGACAATAAAATTATCATTCTTTGAACAAAGAATTCTCTAACCTCATCCGCACAATCTCTTTGAACCGGTAATGCTTTTAGGGCTGCCTGAATATATTTATCAATATCAATCTTCAGATTTGAATCAAGAATTGTCTTCATAACGCCTAATGCTGCACGTCTTACGCCAAGAGGGTCAGATGAACCTGTCGGTTTTTTACCCGCAGCAAATACTGCACATACAGTATCAATTTTATCCGCAATTCCAACAACTTGACCTTCAATACCTTTTGCCGTTTCACTTTCGGCATTCAATGGGAAATAATGTTCTTTTATACCATTGACAACTGCATCATTTTCTCCGGAAACTCTTGCATAATCTGCACCGATAAATCCTTGCAATTCTGTAAATTCAAAAACTAAATTAGTTGTTAAATCAGCTTTGCATAATAATGCTGTACGCTCAATATTTTCTGAATTTACACCCAAATCAGACGCAATACTTTTTGATAAAGAGATAAGTCTTTGGGTCTTGTCATACATTGAACCCATTCCCTTTTGGAAAGTTACGCCTTTTAATGCTTCAACATAATCCACTAAAGGTTTTTTAGTATCTTCACCAAAGAAGAATACCGCATCATCAAGTCTTGCTTTAATTACCCTGACATTACCATCTTGAATATTTTTAAATTCTTTACCTATATAGTTTGTCATTGTAATAAATTTATTAATAAGTTTTCCGTCTTTGTGAAGAGCAAAATATCTCTGGTGAACAGCCATTACAGTAACTGTAACTTCTTCCGGAATACTTAAAAATTTCTCATCAAATTCGCACAAAGCAGGAACCGGATACTCTGTAATAAATGTAACTTCTTCTAACAAATCATCCGTATAATAAGGAACAGCCCCGATTTTTTGTGCTTCTTCTTTTGCAAGTTTAACTATTAAATCTTTACGCTCATCTTGATTTACAATTACATAAACCTTACGCATCAAATCAATATAATTTTCCGGTTTGTCAATTTCAATTTCTTTAATAGGCGAAAATCTATGCCCTCTCGAAATTTTACCGGATTCCTTATCAATAATTTTTATTTTAACTTCTTCACTGTCAAGAATAGAAACAATCCACTTTATCGGACGGGAAAATTTCTCATCATTATAACCCCATCTCATGAAATGAGCGCCCTGAAGTTTCATAAATATTGATGGAACATTTTCAGCTAGCAAATCTTTTATATTCTTGCCTTTAACAACAATTTTTGCATGTACATAATTATCTTCTACATATAAATCAGATGTCTCAACTCCGTTTTTCTTCGCAAAACCTTCTCCGGCTTTGGTTAAATTACCATTTTCATCATAAGCAATTTTCGCAATAGGGCCTTTTACAATTTTTTCCTCATCAGATGTATTATTGTCCAATCCATAAACCAAAACTGCCAAACGACGAGGAGTCGCATAAACTTTAATATCATCAAATTTTACTTTATTATCTTCTAAAAATTTTGAAAACCCTTGATTTAACTGCTCAATCGCTTGCGGAATAAATTTATATGGTAATTCTTCTGTTCCTACTTCTAATAAATATGTACTCATTTATTTTTCCTACTCTTTCTTTTCCTCTACAACATTATATTAAAAGCAAAAACGAAAAACAATAGCATACAAAACCTGCAGAATTTGAACTCTTCCAAGTTTCAGGAGTCACATAAAACATACTTTAATTCTCTGTTATTTAACATTTTTAAAGCAAATAGAAACAATTCCTTCCTGCATATGATTATATTATTTTTTATTAACAAACGACATTCATACACACTTGTAACAATTCTTATTATTTTACATGGGAATAGGCAATTTTTGGAATACAAAATACTTTATTTATATATATGGGGGATATATGAGTTCTATACCAATACTAAATTACAATATGATGTCGATGGCTATGCCAATGCCAATGCCAATGCCGATGCCTATGGCTATGCCGTCATTATTCTGTCCTCCTATGCCTATGTTTAATCCAATGATGATGAATCCGTTCATGAATTTTAATAATAATGTAAGTAACAACGGAAACAAGGCAGTACAAGGCTCGGGAGAAAAGAGCCAAGGGATAAAAATTTCAAAACCGGGAAGCGAATGTAATTTAGGTTCTGTAAGTCTTTCTGATGAGGAACTAAAAGAAATAGGCTTCACATCTACAGACCAAAGAAAAAGATGGAGCAAACTTACATCGGAAACCCAACGCGCATTAATTGAACTGGGCAAATTTGCGAAAGAAAAGGGTATAGATATGACTATTATCAGCTCTTGGAGATCATATTCAGAACAAGCAAGTTTGGCTAGACGTAAGCCGGGCATAGCTGCAAAAGCAGGAAGTTCACCACACCAAAGAGGTCTTGCGGTAGATATCCGCGTAAATGGTAATAGAAGTAAAAACCTTGCTATTTTAGGTGCTAAATGGGAAAGCATGGGGTATACTTGGGGTAAAAACTGGAAAGGCTGGACCCCTGAGGATTGGCACTTTGATACAAGAAAAAAACGTGCATAGTTTATTAAATTTTTCATAAAAAAAAGAGCTCAAATGCTCTCTTTTATTAAATTTGGGCCCGGAGCAAGCCGAGCAGAGGAATGAGCGAAGCGAAAGATGAGCAATTACGCCAATAATGAATATTTTGGCTAATTGCGAACGGTTCCGTTTAATGCGAGGCGCAGCAATCTGTTGTTGAATTTTGACATATTTTTAGTCATAATAAAAACCAGTCAGAGACTGGCTTTTAGAAAATTTGGGCCCGGAGGGATTCGAACCCACGACCAAAGGATTATGAGTCCTCTGCGCTACCGCTGCGCCACAGGCCCGTGACGACTACTAATTCTATTCAATTTTCAACGGGCTTGCGTTAGCTTAAGGATTTACCCCCGCTACCTTCCTCTCCTTAGGAAGATACTTAATCTTCCTCGTCGGCAGAGTGCCACAGGCCCGTGACGACTTTTATGACCCCAAACAAGCTACTATACATAACCCGCTCGGTATCTTCAACTTATCATCAATATACCAAAAAATCAAGTACTACTCAAAATATTTATTATATCTTCTTTTGATATATCCGAGTTAATCTCTTTTATCGACGTAATTTCATTTGTATAAATATTATCACCAAAAATTTCTTCCAACAAACCAGCATCATAATCATATAAAATTGATCCATGCTGCAAAATGTACCCATGCTTTCTGCACTGCGCAGAACCTATCAATTTTTTGCCCTGATAACACAAATCTGCACCGGTTGAAACCATCATACAGTAATCAAACTTTGTGCTAACCCGCTTTGAACCAAAATCCAACTCAATACCTAATTTTTTAAATTTTTCAATCAAAAATTCACAAATTTCTTTATACGACAAAGCCACAGACTCTCCGTGTTCCAAATAAGACACAGGACACACAAAACTGTATGTTATCTCATCCGAATGCAATAGCGCACGTCCGCCTGTTAAACGACGAACAACATCTATACCTTTTGTTTTTAATAATGATTTATCTAAAAAATCTTCACTTTGATTACGTCCCAATGACACACATGCCGGAGCCCAGCCGTATAATCTTAAAATCGGCTTTAGGGTTTTGTTTTCTATTGCATAATCCAATATATCAGAATCCGTTTGCATATTAACTTCACCCGAATTCACACTGTATGGGATAATTTTATACATATTTTATTAATAAGCTCCTTCAGAATATATTGAATATCCGTTCTTCTTTAATTCCGGAACTCTTATTTCATCCAGCGGCAAAAGTTCTATTCCATCAAATTTTTCCGTTTTTCTTGGTTGAGAATAGGTTTGAGAACTTGGAACATCATAATCTGCGGCATCATTTGTCACTTGAGGCGCAGAAGATGCAGGAAGTTCAGAATTTGTTTCTTCATTTGCATGTTTGAATATAAGCCCCTTTGTTGAATACTTATTTTTCTCTTTTTCTTCTTTTGCACGCTGTTTTTCAAGTTTTTTAAGTTCTCTTGATGACAATTTTTCAACCGGCTCTGTCTTTTGAGCTACCACAGGTGCCGGATTTTCAGGCGCAATTTCAGTGTCTTCTGCAATAGGTCTTAGAGTCGGAACTTTATCTAAATTTGTATCTTCATATATAAAACTGTTATAAGATGAGTCCTGAGTTGATGATTGGGCTAAATTGTTGGTGTAATTCTCTACATCTTTAACAGTTTGAGAATATTCTTCCTTGACACTATTATTCGCGACTTGACCATTTCTTGCGCTTTCTCTTTGCGCAAGTTCATTTTCAAACTGAGTAAAAGTTTCATTCCCAACAAATTGTTCTAATGCAGCTCTTTTAGAGAAGAATTCCGATTTTGCACTTCTTTGTTTATCCAACGCTGTTCTGTAATACGCATCCGTTATTACAACTAATTCTTTTGCTGCGTTACTTTTTTGAGCAGTTTCAAATCTCCTTTTACGCTCTTTTACCAATTTTGATGTCATATCTAGCTGATTCTTCGCAGTCATATAATCGTAATAAAGATTAACCGCATTCTGCTGCAGGTCTTCTACTTTACGAATTAAAAGAATCATATCTGCATCAGTAACCTTTGTGTATTTATAATTTAATGCTTTTGTATCTTGGGACATAATTCCTAAAACATTACCGGTAATTAAAGAAGTTCCCGCAAGCAAAGGATTTCCCATGCCGGCACCGGCCAAAGTGGAAACGCTTGCCAATGTTTGAAGCATTTTTTTTACAGCACCTTTTTCAGGTTTGTCAGCATCCGGATTTGCTAGTTTATACAAAGCAAAGTTTATAGTATCACTCTGCATTGCCGCTCCTTGCCACAGTAATGACAAATCTGCGACCATATCTTGTTCTTCATATTCCAGATCCTGCGAAACCTCTCTTGATAGTCTTTTTATACTTAAATCCGCATATGTTAAATCAGTGTTTTCTACTGAACTTTCCTTTATTTCCGTTTTAGCAGAAGTTATACGCTCTTGTTCTGCTTCTATATATTGATTTTCCGGAATAGCAGAAATTCCGACTCTGTACGCCGGAGCTTTCGGCATTGTCAAATCTTCTAAAGACAAATCTTGTGCCTGAACAGGAAGATAACATACTATGATTGCTAAAGCGGAAAGTAACAATTTTTTATTTAACATTCGGACCTCCTAACAATGCCGTATTATAATCATATTGATATAAATTTAATGCATCCACTACTTTTTTACCTGCAAGTCTCTGCAATTCCAAATGATATTTTTTTGCAAGCTGCATGTATCTTTCTTCCTCAATCTGCACATCTTGATATAAAGAAGATGAAACAGCAATCTCCAAAAAGTCTTCTTCATCCATCGCTTTTGCATAATTTTTGTTATACAAAAGTTCTCTTGAACGTACGTCTTTTAATTGAGACAACGTTCCTTTGTAGTTGTAATAAGCATTAATAATTTTATCTTGCAAACTTTCTATAAGTCCCGCCAGTTCAATAAGTTCAGTATCTGTTAGGGGCACCTCTTGAGGAATATTTTTTCTGTTGAGCAAATTTTGTGCCATTCTTCCGGCGGCATAAGCACCTGATTGAACCATATAATCCGCACCAATCAGCATTGGAGCCATAGACGCACCCGATATGATTGCTGACAAGGTTTTTGCCATTAAAGAAGAATGTATCCTACGTTGACTTTCCGGTGTAGAAAGTTTTTTTAGTGCAAATCCTATAACTTGATTATTTGCAACTGTTCCTTTCCACAAATTGTCAATATCTTCCAAATCTTTTTCTCTTTGGAGTTTGACAATCTGATCCATAATTTCCTCATCACTAATAACAAGAGATTCAACCTCTTTATAATTTTGCTTTGGAATTTCGATTTTTTTCTGCTCAACACCATCCAAACGAATTTCTTCGCCAAAACAGCATGAACTCATTGGTACCAATATTACAGCTATTATCCCTAAATATATAACAAGCTTTCTCATAACAAATTTATACCACAACCATGATAATAAATCCAATGATTGATTAATCTATAAATCACATGATTGTTCCGCACATATAAAAAAATGACTAAAATTGTCGATATAAGAGGATAGAGAGTTGAAAGAACAGAACAAAAAATCTGAGTACATGAGTACCCCGATTAAAAGACAAAAAACACAACAAATATTAAGAAATAAAGCCGACTCATTGAGAACAAAATGTTCTTTTAAAGAGGCCGTATTAAATTATCTTAATTCTGTTCTTATAGAAAGAAACAACCCTGATACATATTTTGGGCTCGGGGTGTGTTATAGGAATTTAGGCAAAATCAAAAAGGCAATTTCTGCACTTGAAAAAGCTGCAAAACTTGATATGAACAATTCTGATACCTTTTATGAGCTTGGACTTTGCCATTTAAAAGACGAAACTCCTTGTAAAGCAATTAAATGTTTCATTCGTTCAATTGAACTTGAACCTGAAAATCCGGATGCAATATACAATCTTGGATTAGCACATGAACAGTGCGATGAACAAGATATGGCAATGATGATTTATCAAAAACTTATAGAAACTTCACCAACCTATGTAAATGCATATTTGAGAAAATCAGAACTCTTAATGAAAATGGAGTTGTACAAACCGGCATTGTCTTTATATAAAAACGTACTAAAAATTAACCCTGAGTACAAAAGAGCATATTTTGACATCGGAGTTTGCCTTGACAAACTCGGCAAAAAAACAGATGCAAAAAGATACTACCACAAATTTTTGGAATCTAATCCACAGGATGAAAAAGCAAACTACGTAATGAAAAGAGTAAACGAGCTTCGCAAAAACAACTCAAATCATGCGAATTTATCATTAGTATAATTTTCACTTCTCGTTTACGCCGTACCCAAACATTGCAAAATCATATTTTATCGGGTCCTCAGGATCAAATTCCTTTAATTTTTCCGTAAGTTCAATCACCGCCTTAAAATCATTGGCTTTTCTTGTTAAGAGTCCCATTTGGCGTGAAATTCGCCCTACATGGATATCTAAAGGTATAAATAGCTCTGATGCGGGCATAAATGTCCAAATCCCTTTATCAACAGAACTTTTTCGAACCATCCAACGAAGATACATACACATACGCTTCATCGCTCCGCCATTATGAGGATTTGGAATCATATGATAAAAACCTTGCCCGACATTTTTATCAGCACGAGAATAAAAATAATCGACAGCCACTTCAAATAATCTGTTTTGCTCATATCCGTACTTAAAAAGCTCTTCAAGCCCGTTTGACGTATTATAAAGTTCCTTCAAAATTTTAAAAATTGAAACAAAATCAACCGGCTTGCCAAAACGATAATTGAAATCACCAATAATTTCCGGTTCAAAATTTTGGATAAAATTTAAAGGTTCATCCTGTGCGATATCAATCAAAAGCTTATCCAGTTTTTGGATAAATTGTTTTCTGCTCCCATAAGCAAGCAAAGATGCAATAAAACCGGCAAGCTCAATGTCTTTTTTATCATTATATCTATGAATAAATTGCACCGGATCATCTTTTATAAAATCACAATTTTCATATTTTTGCGCCAATTTATCAAGTTCATTTTTCGTAATCATAACAAAATATTAGCGCAAACAAACAAAAAGCCATAAACATTTGTTATGGCTTGTAAAAGTTGTGTGTAAAGTAGTGTCTGGTAGTCGTTAGTCTTTAGCAAAATCATTATTGTGAAAATACAATAACTTTGCTAAATGCCATTCTCTTTCTTTAACGTCTTCAATATGCTCTTTAATTTGCGCAAGCTCTTGCTGCAAAGTTGCTAAATCCTTGTTTCTCACAATATGAACCTGAGAAATAGGAGTTTGTTCTTCTTCTGATTTTGAATCCTCAATCCAACTCGGAAGAAAGCAACCTTTATCAAAGAGCATTTTTTCTGTGTCTTCCATACATATCTCCAAAATCTTCAGCTATTCGCCTTTTTCAAATAGCAACTCGTGGAAAAAATCCGACAATTTGAAGTTGCCATATTTGAATGCGTAAGGCTTTCTTGCGTATTCGTTGTTTGTAATTCTGTTTAATGTATCCATTTCATCATTTGATAATGAGCCGAAATCAAAACTTGTCATTTCAGCATAATCAAGCATCAAATCTTCGACATCCATAATTTTTTTCTCAGACATTTCTACACTCCTTAAAAATATAAATTCTGATTACAGAGGAATAGTCGGCTTTGCATCAAAAAAACTTTAGGATTTTAGAAGAAGTTTTAACAAATATTTACATTTATAAAGTTTGATGAGTTTGATAAGTTGGATGAGTTTGATAAGTGCGTATAAGTAAGTTATAGGGTTATTAGTTTTTATAACTTGTTCAAATTTTCAATACTTTTAAATCCTTGTAAAGAACTACCTACTTATCAAACCTATCAAACTTATCCAACTTTATTAATACGTAATTTTCCCCATAACAACACGTTTTTTTGCACCTGTGCAGCAAGGTAAATTGTTAGGAATTCCGTAGTATGTGCAGTACCCGAGCAGAGCAAATGCCATAACCTCTTTGAAATTATTTGAAATACCGTAATCCTCACAAGTTTTCAATTCTATATAAGAAGGCAAATATTTTCTCAAAAATTTCATCAGAGTTTTGTTATAAGCTCCGCCGCCGCATATTACAGTTTCATGAATACCCACATTCGGATAAATAAATCTTTCATAAGCATCGGCAATTGTTTTTGCCGTAAGAGCAGTAACTGTTGCAATAATGTCTTTCGGATCTTTTGGGGCATATTTTAAAGAATTTTCGATATATTTAGAATCAAAATACTCTCTGCCTGTGGATTTTGGAGGTTCCATAAAATAATATTCATCTTGCAATAAACATTCAAGCCAACTATCGCAAATAATACCTTCAGAAGCTATTTCACCATCCTCGTCATAAGGTTTTGAGAAATATTTTTGAGTGTAATAATCAATCATTATATTGCCAAGCCCTGTATCGAACCCAAAAGTATCAAAATCTTGTGACACAACGGTGACATTTGATATCCCGCCAATATTTTGGATTGCAAAATTTTTGCTTTTATTTTTAAACCAATGCTCATCAGCAAAACAAACGAGCGGTGCGCCTTGACCTCCTTGAGCAATATCTGCTTCTCTGAAATTAGACACAACCATACAACCTGTTTCTTGAGCAATAACAGAGCTTTCTCCAATTTGTAAGGTACTTTTCATAGAGATATTATCTATTTTTTCGTCATAAGGATAATGATATATTGTTTGACCGTGACTGGAAATAAAATCAGGCTTACCGTATTCTTCAATCAAAACTTTACAAGCATCTGCAAAACATTTACCTATAACAAAATTCATTTGGCAAATATCTTTAACGGAAGCTTCACCGCGGAATATTTGGAAAATTTTAGCCTTGACGTGCTCCGGATACGGAAAATTTATTCCTCTAATCAATTTCACAGACATATCAGGATAAACTTCACATAATCCGGTATCAATACTGTCACAAGAAGTTCCTGACATCAAGGCTATTACTTTTTTTACTTCAAGCTCATTCATACATTAATAATATAGATATTAGAGAGTTTATGCAATTTATTATGTTATTTTAATAATTTGCTAATTAATTTTTGAATATAATATAATTAATTAAAAATAAGGGGAGAAAAACATGCATTTAGAAAATATAAAAAAAGTAGATCCGCAAGTTGCTGATCAGATTGAATTAGAACTAAAAAGACAACAAGAAACAATTGAACTTATCGCCAGCGAAAATTGCACATCACTTGCTGTTATGGAAGCATGCGGAAGTGTATTAACAAATAAATATGCGGAAGGAAAACCTCACAAACGTTATTACAACGGATGCGAGCATATTGATGTTATAGAAGAAATTGCACAAAAAAGAGCATGCGAACTTTTTGGTATGGACCATGCGAATGTTCAACCTCACTCAGGTGCTCAAGCAAATATGGCTGTCTTTATGGCAACAATGAAACCCGGAGATAGAGTTCTTTCTATGGATTTGTCAAACGGCGGACACCTTTCTCACGGATCTCCCGTTAACTTTTCAGGATTATATTTTGATGTCAAAAGCTATGGAATAAACGAATACGGCGAAATTGATTACGAAGATGTTCGCAAAATGGCAATTGAACACAAACCGCGTTTAATAATTTGCGGAGCAAGCAACTATTCAAAAATAATTGATTTTAAGAAATTCAAGCAAATAGCAGACGAAGTAGGAGCATTACTACTTGCGGATATTGCACACATCGCAGGACTTGTAGCCGCAGGATTACATCCGTCACCTGCGCCATATTGTGATTTTGTAACAACAACTACACACAAATCATTAAGAGGCCCTAGAGGCGGTATAATTATGTGCAAAGAAGAATGGGCTCAAGCCATTGATAAAGCAGTATTCCCCGGAATGCAAGGCGGGCCTTTGGAACATATCATTGCCGGTAAAGCGGTTGCTTTATTAGAAGCATCAAAACCGGAATTTAAAGAATATGCGGCTCAAATTATTAAAAACGCACAAGCCCTTGCGCAAGGACTTATGGATGAAGGGCTTGATATTGTCGGAGGAATGACAGAAAACCACTTAATGACTCTTGACCTTCGAAAAACAGGTAAAACAGGTAAAGATATGGCTAATGTACTTGAAAGAGTAGGGATTACAGCAAACAAAAATACCGTACCAAATGATCCGCAAAGTCCGTTTGTCACTTCAGGTATCAGACTTGGCACGCCAGCCGTTACAACAAGAGGCTTTATGGAAGAAGATATGACAGAAGTTGCAAAAATTATTGCATCTGCAATATATTCGTCAGATAATGAAATTGCACTAAAGAATTTGCGGGAAAGAAGCATGAGACTTTGTGCAAAACATCCGCTATACAACTAAGGAGTAACATAAAATTATTATAAAATTAACACACGCGCACATAATCGGAACAGTAATAGCCTATATTATCGGGGTATTCCTTGTTCCTATGGTCATAAGTTTTTCTAAAAAAGAAGGACTTGTTGATGAACCAAATGCTAGAAAAATCCATACCAAACCAATTTCTCGAATTGGTGGAGTCGCAATTTGGGGCAGCACAATGCTTACTTTTTTATGCCTTGTACTTATGAGCTATTACCCTTATGGAAAACTTCTATCAGGAATTTTATTAGGCGGTTCGCTAATGTTCCTACTCGGTTTGGTAGATGATATATACGGACTTGGGGCTAAGTTTAAACTTTTAATGCAATTATCTATCGCAACAGTAGTTTATTTGCTCGGTGTTCAAATAGACAATGTTCCATTCTTTGGCGGAATTGATTTAGGATGGATGTCCTATCCGGTAACACTACTGTGGATAGTTGGGATTTCAAATGCATTTAATTTTATTGACGGAGTGGACGGGCTTGCAGGTTCAGTAGTAACAGTAAACTCAATAACTTTGGCTATTTTAGCAGTAACACTAACTCCGCCAAATCCTATTAGCGCCCTCATCGGATTTATATTAGCAGGTTCAATGCTTGCATTTTTAACATTCAACTTTAACCCCGCGAAAATATTTATGGGGGACAGCGGAGCATTATTTTCAGGATTTTTACTTGCAGCAATATCTATAACAGGAGTAATGAAAGTTGCAACTCTTGCAATTTTACTGCCTTTTGTTGTTCTTGCTGTTCCTATTATTGATATAACATATTCAAGTTTAAGGCGTATTTTTAAGGGGCAATCACCTTTTGTTGCAGATGCTGAACATATTCATCACAAACTTTTACACGCAGGATTTTCTCAGAAGAAAACCGTTGTAATTTTGACATCTGTTGCAATTATTGCAGGCGGACTTGCTTGTTTATTTGCAAGTCACAACGCTATTAAATATGACTTTTTCTTAACTCTTGCACTCGTTGGCGTAATGTTTTTATTAAATTTAGCAAGAGTCTTGACAAAAAAATAATATCGTAGTATAATTACGAAAAATTAAGAGCATGATTACTCAGTTTCAGAAGGGATCTAATGGAATATTTAAGTGCATGTTCTTACAGTAATAACCAGTAAATGTTTATACTAAAAGTATACTTAAAATAACACTAGTAGAAGGTAGAAATGAAAGTAGAAGCAGTAGAAAACAAAAGACATTCATGTTTAATGCCTATGGCTGAAGGGGCATTAATAGGTTCTGCTGTCGGCTTTGTAACTAAATATGCATACCCCTTGAATAATGATGAAAAGAAATCAGCTCAATATCAAAGGTCAATAAAAGCAATAAAAGAACAAAAAAATTTGTATGGTCCGGAAACAGAACAATTTCTTAAAGACGTAAATAAGAATACACTAAAAACTCCTGCGCAAGATGCATTTATAAAAATGTTTGACGGCTTAAAAGACGGAGATAAAATGACTTTTGCAAGGAAAAAAGATGCTTTAAAAACAATTGCAGAGAAAAATCCTGATTTTAAAGGAGAATTTAAAGCATTGTGCAATCAACTGCGCGAAGTAGCCGAAAGAAATACAAAAAAAGGCATAGAAGCCTGTGAATTTGCAATGAAACATATCAGACCAACAAACTTCTTCGTAGTAGGAGGAGCTGTTATAGGGGCGATAATAGCTCTGTTCCATGATGTATTAAGAACAGATGTTAAAAATTAAAAGATTTATAATTAGTAATTGAATCAGATGGTCAGGTTGAACAACCTGCCTTTTTTTTGCACTAAAATGCTTTGCTGAACTCAGAATGATACCCAAAATCTTTGTACAAATTCAATCTTATTTGTTCCATTTTGTCAAAAGTTTTAGACTCATAGTTATTTAACTCTTGTTCTAATTCTTTATCGGCTTTTGAAAAAAATCTGAATAACTGAGCTAATCCAAATAAGCACTCATAAATTTCTGGCATAATACTGTCTCCTCATGTTTACTTCATTACTTCATCCATATCTATAAAAAATTTTTGACAAGACAAATTTCACAAAAACAGAAAATGTTACACAACTTCACAAAAAAATAAATACAATTCTGATTTTGTTACAAAATTGTACCTAAACATTTGAAAAATTTTATGTTTATGAAATAATTTTTATAGTGCTAGTATAAATAGCGATGTAGTTACATATTTATAATAAAAAGAAGGAAAAGAAAAATGGGAAGACCAGCTCCACTAGAAAAAATTAGAAACATTGGTATTGCTGCCCACATCGACGCCGGAAAAACAACAACAACAGAACGTATTCTGTTCTATACCGGTAAAACTCACAAAATTGGTGAAGTACACGATGGCGCTGCAGTAACCGACTTTATGGAACAAGAAAGAGAAAGAGGTATCACAATTCAATCAGCAGCAGTTACAGCTGAATGGAAAGGACACCAAATTAACATTATCGATACCCCGGGACACGTTGACTTTACAATTGAAGTTGAACGTTCTTTACGTGTATTAGACGGTGTTGTAGCCGTTTTTTGCGCAGTAGGCGGCGTTCAATCTCAATCTGAAACTGTATGGCGTCAAGCTAACAGATATGAAGTACCTCGTATGGTATTCGTTAACAAAATGGACAGAACAGGTGCGGATTTCTACAGAGTTGTAGACCAAATCAAAAACAGATTAGGCGCTAATGCTGTTCCTATCCAATTACCTATCGGTGCAGAAGACAAATTCACAGGCTTAGTAGACCTTATGACAATGAAAGCTGAAATCTACACTAACGATTTAGGTACAGATATCAGAGAAGAAGATATCCCTGCAGAACTTGCAGACAAAGCTAAAGAATATCATGATGCAATGGTTGAAGCTATCGCATCTGAAGATGATGCTTTGATGGAAAAATTCTTCGAAGATCCTGATTCAATCACAGTTGATGAATTAAAAGCAGTATTAAGAAAAGCAGTTTGCAATAACAAAATCGTTCCTGTATGCTGCGGTACTGCATTCAAAAACAAAGGTGTTCAATTATTATTGAACAACGTTGTTGATTATATGCCATCACCACTTGATGTAAAAGCTATCGAAGGTGAATTGGAAGACGGAACAAAAACAGTTCGTCATTCTTCTGATGATGAACCGTTCTCAGCTTTATCATTCAAAGTAATGACAGACCCATTTGTTGGTCGTTTAACATTCTTACGTGTATATTCAGGTAAGATTACTTCAGGTTCTTACGTTTTGAACTCTACAACAGGTAAAAAAGAACGTATTTCACGTTTAGTACGTATGTATGCAGATCAAAGACTTGAAGAATCAGAAGTATACGCAGGTGATATCTGCGCAGCTGTTGGTTTGAAAGAAACAACAACAGGTGACACATTATGTGACGAAAAAGACCCTATCATTTTGGAAAGAATGACTTTCCCTGAACCGGTTATTTCTGTTGCAATCGAACCAAAAACAAAAGCAGACCAAGATAAAATGGGTATCGCACTTCAAAAATTGGCTGAAGAAGATCCGTCATTCAGAGTTAAATCTGATGAAGAAACAGGTCAAACAATCATTTCAGGTATGGGCGAACTCCACTTAGATATTATCGTTGACCGTATGTTAAGAGAATTCAAAGTTGAAGCTAACATTGGTAAACCTCAAGTTGCTTATCGTGAAACAATCAGAGGAACAGCTGATCAGGATTCTAAATTCATCCGTCAATCAGGTGGTAAAGGTCAATACGGTCATTGTAAAGTTAGAATTTCACCGGCTGAAGAAAATGCAGGATTTGTATTTGAAAACAAAATCGTCGGTGGTGCTATTCCTAAAGAATATATTGAACCTGCCAGAAAAGGTATGGAAGAAGCACTTGAAGGCGGTATCTTAGCCGGATATCCTATGATAGACGTTAAAGTTGAACTTTATGACGGATCATACCACGAAGTCGACTCTTCTGAAATGGCATTCAAAATTGCCGGTTCAATGGCTATCAAAGATGGTTGTAAAAAAGCTCAACCTTGTATTCTTGAACCTATGATGAAAGTAGAAATCGAAATTCCTGATGAATTTACAGGTACAATTATCGGTGATATTTCTCGTCGTAGAGGAAGAATTGAAGGCCAAGAACCTCAAGGTAATACAGGAAACGTTATCGTAAGAGCAATTGTTCCTTTGGCTAACATGTTTGGTTACGCAACTGACTTGAGATCAAATACTCAAGGTCGTGGAACATTCTCTATGGAATTCCAAAAATACGAACAAGTTCCTGCTAACGTTGAAAAAGAAATTATTGAAAAAGCAGGTAAATCAGCTTAGTTTTTTCGGTAAATATAAACAAATAAAAGCTCGATGTAATATCGAGCTTTTTTGTTTTTTAGTATTTAATTTTACTATTTTCCGCCGCCGGATCCTCCAAATGTAAAATCTACTTTTATGTTTTGCAATAACAATTTTTGCCATGCTGTTTCATAACCGTTTATTTCGTTCAATTGAGTTTCTAAATTTTCTTTTTGAATATCTAATTCAGATTCCCAAGCATTCAAACTTGCTAATTCGAATTCATGATCATTCTGCAATTGAAGCAATATTTCTGAATATTCCTCAGTTCCGTAACCATAATCAGGATCATAGTATAAATCTTGAAGTACCTGATTATATTCCATTTGGGATTGGGAAATTTTCTTTGTCGCAGCTAGTTGAGTCATTTGAACATTTGATAATTGATTACTTATACGACTCTTTTGACGAGTAAAGAATAATAACTTTTCTTGAAAATTAGCGATTGCCATAGCTCTTACCTCTTATTTTTAATCTCTCTTATTTATATAAAGTATTTTATTTTTTTTGAATTTCAATCATTAAATATTCTGTTACATTTCGTAATATTTCTGTAAATTTATGTTATTATCGTATTATGAAGGATTTTTTAATAGGTTTACTGGACTGGATATATAAGAAAAAATGTTATTGCTGCGGAAAGTCTAAAGAATCCGTAAAATTATGTTCAAAATGCTATGATGAATTGGATTTTTTACCGGTAGAAGTAAATAGGACGTTCAATAATTGCAATATATATTGTGCAGGAATATATTCTAAAAATCTTCAAAAAATAATTCGGGGACTAAAGTACCATAATCAAAGGGATCTTGCATTTTATGTCGCTAAATTTATGTATCAATACTGGCAAAGATTGGATAAAGAAGACAAATATATTATCATACCGGTTCCGATATACAACAAACGAAAAAAGCAGCGGAAATATAATCATATGGATCTTGTGGCAAAAGAATTATCCTCATTATCTGGTTATGAAGTTTGTTATGACTTAATAAAAAGAATAAAAAATACAAAACCGCAATACAAACTGAAAAAATCTGAAAGAATGCTAAATTTAAATAAAGCGTTTAAGGTTGATAAAAGCAAATATAAACAAGATACGAAGTTATTATTGATTGATGATATTTGCACTACGGGCTCCACTTTTGAAGAAATGATCAGAGAATTTAATAACGAAGGGATTTATGATATAACTTGTTTGGCTACAACCACACCATTTGAGTAAAAGATATGATATTAACAGAATTTGCAAAATTTTTACAACAACATAATGATGAGTTAATAACTCACAAAACCACACCATTAGAGCTTATGCACAAATGGTTAATTGCAATTATTAATAAAAATCCGAAAAATAATGTTGAAAAAATTGTTCACAAAGAAATTATGTATGCACAAAATGAAATGGGAGATTACGTTATAGTAGGAAAATCCACAAGCGGAAGAAAACTTGTTAAGGCTTTAATCAATTTTGCAAAAAGTTATGAAAATTATAATAATGCAAAATGGCTTGAAATGGCAGAACGTAATTTTCATTCGAAAAATTAAAATTGCATTTATTCTATATAAATGCTAGCCTAAAATGAAAGAGGTGAAAAATGATTAACAATCCAAAATATAAAATCAGCGGCGATAATAATAGGTTGATATTTATAAAAGATGGCCAAGAATACACAGATCTTGATATTAATGGGCTATCAATTAATATCAATGGTAACAATAATGAAATAAGAATAGAATTGCCGGCAAATTTTATTAACACATCTATTGTTATGGACGGTGATAATAATAAATTTATTTTGAAAACAACTTTACACCGCAACATTCGACATACAACTTTTGGACTTGAAGGAGGAAGTGAAATTTACGTTGGTTCAGGAATGAGTTCATATAGAGATATAAATATTGTTGCAAAAAATGGTAAAAATATTCATATCGGAAATGAATGTATGTTTGCACGTGAAATTATGGTAAGAAATAATGACGGACACATAATTTTAGATAATGTAACCAAAGAAATTATAAACGCGCCTGAAGATATTTTTATAGGAGATAATGTGTGGATTGGTATGCGATCTATGATTTTAAAAGGTTCACATATTCCGAACGGATCTATTATAGGCGCAATGTCATTAGTTAATAAAAAATTTGAACAAGAAAACATTCTTATAGCCGGAGTTCCTGCTCGCCAAATCCGTGAAAATGTAGAGTGGCATAGAGAAGATTACGCAAAATATATGAAAAGCCAAGAAATCTAATGAAAATTGTAGAATTTATTAAAAAGGAATTTGAAGGTTGGGGGAAATATGAAAGAATAATTTTTCCTCTTGAAATATTGCTGATTGTACTAATTTCTATATACATGAAAGACAAAACTGCAGCACTGATTTCTGCTATCTGCGGAATATGCGCAACTATTTTGGCAGGTAAAGGTAAAATTTCATGTTACTTTTTTGGCATGATGGCAAATATTTGTTATTCTTATATTTCATTTAAGAATAGTTTATGGGGAAATTTGGGATTAAATATGCTATATTATTTCCCTATGCAATTTGTCGGAATTGCCAAATGGAAAAATCATTTAAAAAAAGAAACACAAGAAATCTATAAAACAAGCTTAAATATCAAAGAAAAAATAATATATATTTCAATCGCCATAATCGGTTCAATTTGCACATATTTTATATTGAAATATTTTAACGACCTTAACCCGTCAATAGATGCTATTACAACTGTTTTATCAATTATTGCATTCATATTAACAGTCAAAAGATGTATTGAACAGTGGTACTGCTGGACAATAGTTAATGCTTTATGCGTTTTAATGTGGATTGATGCATACGCAAAAGGTTCTCAATGCTTTGCGACTATACTGATGTGGTCAACATATTTAGTTTTGGGAATATATTTCTGGCATTCTTGGCGAAAGGAAATTAAAAACTATTAGTAAAAATTATATTAATTTTTCATACAAAGTGTAGCAAAAATTTTTTTTCTCGTGTATTATGACATGCATATCCCGTATTTTAGTTGGAAAAAACATGGAATCCTTAATACAAAAAGAATCAGATAAAATATACAAACCTGACTTAAACTCCAAATCAGGAAGGGAACTTCTCGCGTTTTATCTGCAAGCTCAGTTCAAACAAATTTTTTTATATGATAAAAAGCAGAAAACCCCGATAATAAACGCTATTCACCCTAGTTTTATCAGTCGTTTTACAAAAAGAATTATTTCTAATCCGTCAAAAAGAATGTTAATAGGGGTAACAGGGGAATCTGCCTCGGGAAAATCCACACTTTGCAGAGAAATAAAAAATGTAATTGAAGAAAAAAACATGCCGGTAACGGTTTTGAGTACGGATAATTATTTTAATGATATTTCAAAATTAATTCAAAAATATGGTTCTTTTGACAGTTTAACAGATAACGGATATGACGTTGACGCCCCAACAAGTTTCCAACTTGATATTTTAAGACAAGATTTAGAAGATTTAGCGGATGGGATTGATATTAAAGCCCCAATGTATCTCCCTAATGGTACAGGAGTTTCGGTTCCAAAGGCTCTTGATGTAAAATCTCAAAAAATCATTGTTGTTGAAGGGATTGCAACAATGTATGAAAAAGTTAAAGATGTTTTCGATATAAAAATTTATGTTGAAACTGACAACGAATTAAGAAAGAGTAGATTTATTTCTCGTGCTATTCAAGAGAGAAATCAAGATGAAGAGAATGCTCTTAAACACTGGCAATATATTATAAATGCCGGAGAAAAATACGTTAAACCGTTCAGAAGAGAAGCTGATTTGGTTCTAAACGGAAATTCCGATTTAGAGTACAAAGCAGAAATTTTGGAATATATTTACAATATTACTAACAATTACCAATATTAATTCAAATTATAATATTGATAAATAAGTATATTTTAGTATTCCTTTTTGTTACAAATAAATATATAATTCTTTACATCAAAACATGTTTATTCTAAAAATGTTTTATAGAAGGGAAGAAAATTGATAAATAATTTTGAAAGTTTTGATAATTCTGAAACGGCAACAAAGAAAGATATAGTTATACAAGAAAGAGTAGAACTTATATCTTCGCATATGTATAAACAGTTTTTGGATTACCAAAACTCTACAATAAATACCAATGATATTTTCTCAAGAATGGTGGATTGTTTAAACATTATTTCTGACAATTTGAAACAATCTTTTTCTTCCAGAGGAATAACAACACAAAATATATACGTAGAATCAGATTCTTTAAAATCGATTGCTTTTGTTAATATTTTGTGGCACAAATTGAGTTTTACAACAAGATGCAACTTCCAGCCGCAAGCCCTTTTTAGAGATGATGGCAGACATATTCCGTCAAACAGAATTATGGCTATTCGCGGGAACTATAACGAAATTATACAGGACGCTAAAGACAGAGAAGACGAAATGACAAGACTGTTGGAAAATGAAATTGCATCTTTGTATATTCCGCCTGATCAAACACAAAAATGTATATTCAAAATAAAACACTCCGGTCAGGAATTTGCGCTAAACCAAATTGATGCTCCGAGAGATGTTGTACTTAAAGTGGTTGAAACTGTTTGTGGCGGCGGATTGTATCATCAAGACGGCTCTGTAAAAACATTTACCGTTTAAACTTTATTGACTAAAGTATAAAAATAGTTATTATATTATTAGTAAGGGTATTATAGTAGTAATGAGATTGATAGATAAACTTAAGGGATATGAAAACCAGTACGTATTCATGAAATGGGCGATGAATGGTGAATACGGCAAAATTAAATATGTCGGAGAAGATTATGTTGAATTTGATGTTGTAGATGTGGATACAATGTCATACAGAGAAACTATGCTTATTTATGCCCCATTAATCCTTGAAGTTGCAATAGGCGGTGCTGATATTTCAAGAATTGTTGCAGAAATTTCCTCTCAACTCTAGGGGGGGGGAGAGTAAATATATTGTGCTTTGATTGTGAAAGTTTTAGAACTTACTAGAAATCAAAAAGTTCTTTTATGTGCACTTCTAATGCATTAGCAATTTTAATAAGAGATTTAAGACCAGGTTTATTAATATTAACTTCTATTTTGCCAATATAATCAAGACTTAGTCCCGTTTTGTCTGCGAGATTTTCTTGAGTATATCCTTTGTTTTCTCTCAAAAATTTTATACGTTTACCTATGGATTTATATATTACATCTTCTTTCATTTGACTATTTTACTGGATGTAATAACATAATATTACTGGAGATTATCCAGTAGAAAGAAGTTTTAATAATGTATAAAAAAACTATATTAATTGATTTGGATGGGGTATTGAACACCTATTCCGGCAAGTATGATGAAAATTATATTCCTCCGATTAAAGAAGGAGCTTATGATTTTGTTAAAGAACTTTCTCAAAATTATAAAATAATACTGTTTACATCAAGAAATTTGCTTCTCGCATCAAAATGGATAATGCAAAATAATCTTGAAACGTATATTGAGAATGTCACTAATGTAAAAGAACCATGCTATTTGATAATTGATGACAGATGTATAAATTTTAACGGGAATTATAATAAGCTAAGGGAAGAAGTAACTGCCTTTGATGTTTGGTATAAATAATCTCCCTCGCCTACAGCGTTCTTTGGTAGGAGAGGGGCGGGGTGAGGTAATTAAACATCTCCCTCGCCTACAGCGTTTTTGAGTAGGAGAGGGTAGGGTGAGGTAACTTATAATTGTCGGACTTTCGCCATATATGGCTCATGGCTCTGCTCGGCGGGCAAAAAAAAGTCACATCTTTTTGTGCACTTGTTTTAAATCCAAATTTCTTTTGATATTGCCACGTTTTATTGACAATTTCATCATTATATTCTTTTCGCTTTTGTTCATTTTTGAAAAAATTATATATTTCATTTTTGTTTGACATTTTATATTCTCCTTTTATTTTTTATTTCTTTGTAATACTATTACCATATGAAATTTCTTAACCTTAGAAAATATATATTTACAAATTTTATTGCGATATGGTCTTACATCTTTTTATATATAGCCTATGATTCCATAAAACACATTATCACTAGCAAAGCTTACATCTATTCGGATGATAAAATTGTTTGGGGACTTATGACATATATATATTTCTTGATTTTAGGATGCCTTATAATATTTGCAATATTGGAATTTTTGATTAGATATCTAATTGCCAAAAAATTCCCTAATTTCAAGTTAAATTTAAAAATTAAAATACCAAAATTTATTATTACTGTTTATAATATAATATTTTCTATTGGTTTTATTTCGGCTATTGTCTTGTTTTTTGCAGCTATTATATTTTATGTTTATTATACTTATTTTGTAAATTAGTAATTATGTTTGATCGCAAAACCTCCCTTCATAAACTTCAAATCCGGATCAATTTGGATACAGAAAAATTTACCAGTGTAAACGTAATAAATGAGCGGTGAACGATTAATTATACTACATGTATAGTATTTTTGTCAAATAAGTAATAACAATTTGCGACTCTATTCAACAATACAGGTTCTCGCACCTAAAAAGTTCCGCTCGTTATCACTCGACTTCACTCTACGTAAAATTCGTTCCCACCTCGCAATAAACGCCACCGCCTCCAATTAGTCGGAATATTCATTACCGACATAATTGTCGGACTTTCACTTCGTTCGTGGCTCTGCTCGGGTAAAATGTCGAATTTTACTCAAGTTCGGACAAGTGTTCGTTACGCTGTCGCTGTCACTCACTATTGTCCTCACATATTCGAGTTTCGCTCACTTGCGTTCAACTTCACTCTACGTAAAATCCGTTCCCACCTCGCAATAAACGCCACCGCCTCCAATTAGTCGGAATATTCATTACCGACATAATTGTCGGGCTCTCACTTCGTTCGTGGCTCTGCTCGGCGGGCAAAAAAAAAGTCACATCTTTTTGTGCGACTTGAACAATAATCTTGGGAGGAGATTTTGGGATAGTTTGTACATGCATGATATACCAACATGTCAAATTTGTAACATTTCTACAATTAAACCGTAACAAATCTTTACAAAACGTAAAATTTGTGATATTATCACTCTATGGAAAAAGACTTGAATATTCTTATAATTAATGGCCCTAATCTTAATATGCTCGGTGTTCGTGAACCTGAGCAGTACGGTTCTAAATCGTACAAAGATATTGAAATGGAATTACACGAATATTCTTTTGAACTTGGAGTTAATATTGAAATTTTTCAAAGTAATTACGAGGGGGAAATTGTTGACAAAATTCAAGACGCCCTTGGAAACTTTGACGGAATTGTTATAAACGCAGGCGCATACACTCATACAAGCCTTGCGATACGGGACGCACTATTAGCGGTCAAAATACCGACTGTCGAAATTCATATTTCTAATATTTACCGCAGAGAAGAATTCAGACACGAATCTATGTTTGCCGATGTTTGTGTTGGGCAAATTTGCGGTTTTAAAATTGATAGCTACAAATTAGGGATGCAAGGACTCGTGAACTTTCTTACCAGTGCAAATGACTAGGTAATGGTTAATTGCTGATTTATCGGCCATAATGGCTAAGAGGTAAATGTATATCCCGATTATTGAAGACTATTTCTTTGCAAAAAACTCTTGGATTGCAGTATCCATATACTTCAAAGTTTCTTCTTCTGTATGGTTTTCTGCATATTCATCAATAACTTCATTCAGTTTTTGCGCCAACTCAGGATGTTTTGCAAAATTTTTCATATCATTTTCAATAGAATCTGATACTGCAACTTGCGATTTACCTAAAGACTCTGCAGGCATATTTTTTAAATCATCAATTTGCTTTTTCTCTTGTGCCGGAGCGACTGGCGCCGGAGCTTGAACAGCTTCTTCATTGACCGGTTTAGGTATGCCTTTGAAATTTACATTGTTTAAATTGTTTTCGATTTCTCTCATAGTACCACCTGCTTTCGCAATTACTCTAATTTTTCATGCCAATTTGTGTTTATAAAACGCCTAAATATTTTTTTTTGCTACTTTTGTTAAAAATTAATTACAAAAATTTACACAACCGTTTTTCATGTTATTATGTATTATATACAATAAAGGGAAGTAATGCAAATTATGAAATTAAGTCGTGTGGTCAAAAAATTATGGTGGTTTCTGAATGCATCCAACACCATAAAAAACTTGCCTGATTCTGTTATTTATGCTGATGCATCCGGTTATATCATTCAAGCAAACAAATCAGCAAGTGTATGTTTTGGTATTGAAAACACAAAAACACCTTTGAGAGTAAAAGATATCATCGTAGACGGAATGAACAGCGTAAACGAATCTTTAAGAAAAAAACAACCTGTTTCTGCTATTGGCATAGTCAAAGATAAGGAATTCTATATCGAATTAAATGCCGTTAGGAAATGGAACGGATATTATATTGTGATCCGCGACGTATCAAAATTGACAAATGAACTGACAACTGAAAGAAAAATCGCACGTTTTAACGGAGAAAAGAATGCAATGCTTTCTATGATACAAGAAGATATAAAATCTCCGATAAATTCTATAAGCGGATTTTCTAAAGGACTATTAGACGGTATTGGCGGGGATTTAACAGAAAAACAGCAAAAATATATTAAAATAATAAATTCCAATGCCTCAGATTTATACACATATATGGATAAATTACTTGAATTCAGCTATGCAGAATCGTCTATATATGCATCAGAATATTCTAATTTTGATATAATTTCATTTACAAAAGAAATTTTAAAAGATTATACAAATATTTTCGAAGAAAAGAAATTGTTGTTTAATTTTGAATACAGCAGCATTCAAAACAGAACAATTTATACGGATAAAAGAGCTTATGAAGGGATTATAAGGAATATTCTTGAAACTTCATATGCAATGACAGAAGAAGGATATATAACGTTAAGTTTAGGATATCCGGCAGATGAAGATTATATCAATTTCGGGCTTAGCGAGAGTAAACAATACATTCAAATCAACGTAAAAGATACCAGTCCCGGAATTGATAAAAAAGAAATGCAGTATCTATGCGATCCGTATTCACAAATAGGAAAAGGCAAAATAAATTTTGTCAGATCTTTGCGCCTTGGATGTGCGAGCATTTTAACAAAGAGAGCTTTAGGATTTATTGATATAAATTCGGAAATATTACAAGGTGTTATGTACAATATAGTATTACCCGTAACAAAGGATAGAAATGAGTAACGTAATTCTTAAAAACATTCGCAAAACCTATGATAATAACAAAACAGTTATAAACAACGTCAATTTGGAAATTAAAGATAAAGAATTTATTGTATTAGTCGGCTCATCAGGTTGTGGAAAGTCAACCCTGCTAAGAATGATTGCCGGACTTGAAGATATTACTTCGGGAGAAATTTTTATTGGCGACAAAAAGGTTAACGATGTACCGCCAAAAGACAGAGATATAGCTTTCGTTTTTCAAAGCTATGCATTGTACCCTCACATGACAGTTAGAGAAAACATAGCTTTCGGACTAAAAATGCGCAAAGTTCCTAAAGCTGAAATTGACAAAAAAGTCAAAGAAGCCGCAGAAATATTAAACCTTGAAGAATATTTAGACCGCAAACCTAAACAATTATCAGGCGGGCAAAGACAAAGGGTGGCTCTTGGGCGCGCAATAGTCAGAGATCCGAAAGTTTTCCTTATGGATGAACCGTTATCAAATTTGGATGCAAAATTAAGAGTACAGATGAGGTCTGAAATTAAAAAACTTCATCAAAAACTTCAAACAACGTTCATATACGTAACCCACGACCAAACAGAAGCACTAACTATGGGAGATAGAATTGTTATACTAAATAACGGTGACATTCAACAGGTAGATACACCTGATATGATTTATAATCATCCTAAAAATACTTTTGTTGCAGGGTTTATCGGTTCTCCACAGATGAATTTTATAAACGGACGAGAACTTGGTTTGGATGAAAATATCACATACGGCATACGTCCTGAAAAAATGTTATCCCAAACTGGTGAGATTAAACTTAGTGCGAATGTAGAAATTTCTGAAATGCTTGGCAGCGAAAAAATCGCATATTTTAATATAGGCGAGTCAAAATGTTGCGCCAAACTTCCTTCAGATATGCAAATAGGTTCTGTTATTGATTTATCAATAAATAAAGAGGATTTGTACCAATTTAATATCCAAACAGGTGAAGCTATATACTAAGCAGCTTTTTATGGAGTTGAAGGGCTATTATTCTGTTTTATATATTTTTGAATAATTTCAGTCATATTTGGAACGGTCACTGTAACATTTTCAGGTACAACGCATTCACATAAAAGTTCGTTATTGAATGAACTATATATTTTTGTAGTATTTACAAGCGAGCTTAAAGAATCTTTTGTATCTATTCCTTTACCCTCGTCAAACATAACATTATACAATGCCAAAATGTAATATGTTGTTCTATCTTTTTCAGACAATTTTGTCCAACTTTTTGGTTCTATATAAAACTTGTAACCATCATCTGTCTTTTCATAATTTGTATATAAACTTGCACTTACAGATTTTATAAAGCCTTTAAACACTTTTTCTACTTTAACTTTTACAAGCCCCGGATGCTGCTTTTCAATATTTTTTATAAACATGCCCGTCCCGATAGCCAAAGAAATTGTTAATATTATACACAATACAGGATATAATACAGACCAAATAACTGCCTGAACTTTTTGGGATTCATGGAATTTATCAAGACTTTCTGCCGCCTTATTTTTGTATGCCCATTCATTTCCTTTTAAACCGCAAATCAAAGAAAACGGCAGCGCCGCAGGAGTAATAGCCAAAGGTATCATCCATAAAGTTTTATAGCTTTTATTAAATAATCCCCATATCCAAGTGCCCAAAAATGCACCCCAATTAAACCTAATAAGTTCACTCCTTGGCATTTTACCGGTAATTTTACCTTCTGCAACCATCAATGCGATAATGACGAAGAAATTAACCAAAGGGACGCAAAGTCCAATAACAGTCATTATCATTAACAAATAAAAATTCATATCGCGCTCGGTATTGCCAAAAATATCTTTAATTCTTCTTTCCAATGTCGGATACAAAAGAAATATAGAAACAGTATTTGTAACTACTTGCAAACTTTGATTAAAAAAATGAGGAGCAAAAGTTAATAAAGACAAATTTATAATCATAGAAACAACAGATACGATAATTGATATAAACAAATAGTTGATTATAAATCCTCTACGCCCAATTACACCATCAAAACTTAACAATTTTTTATTTTCCATATTATACTCCTATTTCAATTTCTTCTTTCAAAAATTCTTCCGGAATTTCATTTTCAACAACTTTTTTACCGGACTTTGAAACTTTCCCGTCAATACCGAATTGTCTTAATTTTTCCGCTTCTTTAAAGACACTGCCATTATGTCTTTGAGTAAATCTTGCTATTTCAGATTCTATCGATTTATAAGCGCCTTCAATAGAATTTCTTATATTTAATAGGTTTTGAGCGTGCACAGCAACGCAATTATACAAATTTTCCCCGACATTTATAATATTTTGGACGTTATCATACCTCGTTTTTGAGGCCCAAAGCTGATTTATAAGACGTAATGTAACAAGCAATGACGCAGTTCCAACAATTATAATATTTTTAGAATTTGCAAGCTCAACTACTTTCTTAAAATCATAGTCTGTATAAATAGTATTTATACAAGCTTCTATCGGAATAAACATCAAAATAAATCCCGGTTGATTTGTTTCTTCTATTTCTTCATAATTCTTTTTAGCAAGTGAATTGATGCAATTTGTCAAATCGGAAATAAAAGATTTTTTAAGACTTTCGTCATCACTCTGGCAATAATCAATATAATTTTTCAAAATAACCTTTGAATCAATGATCAAATGTTTATCTTCAGGGAGATTGATAATAAAATCCGGTTTGACACCTAAAGAAACAAACTGTTTTGAATAATGAACATTTTCACATAGACCTGAAAATTTTAAAATTTGTTCAAGCCAATCTTCACCAAATTCACCGCGAGAATTTTGGTTTGTTGTTAGTGCTTTTGCGTATTTTTCTGCAGTCGAGACTGCATTTTTTATTTCCAAAGATTCCATTTGGTGAGATTTTTGGTAATTATCAATACTATCTTTAAAATCTTTTAAAAGTTTTGATAGCGGGTTAATTTCTTCAGATTTGAACAAATCAAACTTATGTTTCAAATCAACGGAATGTTCGCTAAGGAGTTGTTCTTGCTGATTTTTCAATGATTCTTGCGCAATTTTTGTAAACTCATTTTTTACCGAATTTATAATGTTTTCATTAACTTGAATTTGTGATTTTAAGGTATAATTCTCATTTTTTAAGGTATCTATTTGTTTTTGGTATCCTTTTGATACCATTATCCAAACAACCAAAGCGGTTATTATAATCGACATAATAAGAACTATAATCTGCAATACCATTTTAATACCCCTTTGTTTCTATATTATATCTTTTACACTGAAAAAATCAATCCACAGTCGTAAACGTACGTTTATTTTATTCACTTTTCTTTTTGATTGTGATGCAAAAAGAAAAGTGAACCGAAAAGAAAAACACACTATTATCTACGCTGCCTTCGGCATCGTTCCGCTCACACAATATAGGTGTAATTTGTTAATACGTTTTTGCCATACAGGCAAAAATCCTGGGCGAACCTAAATAACGGTTCGCATACCTCACCCCAGCCCCTCTCCTACACTTTAGGAGAGGGAGAACCCCATCATACACTATTCTAAGGCATACTTAAGCAACCATTAATCAACATATATTTACCCCTCCGACCTTTACGTAGCGAGCAATAAATGTTTTGTTCTGCAAGGTCAAAGCGGGCATTGTTTGAACGAAGTGAGTTTGCCCGCTTAGGGCAGAACAATTACAATTTATTAGCAAGCGAAGTTCAGGTCGGCGGGTTTCTTTTGTGGCACTTTCTTTGCCCGAACAAAGAAAGTGCCATTACGTAAGAATAATTTGTTACTTTGTGCTCGAATTATTTCTACGTTTGTTTTTTAATATTTTTGTACTATGATATTTAAGTAATATAGTTAGGGGGATCCGCCCCGAGGGTAAGTTCAGGCTTGCAGATGTAGCAGCTTGCCATATTGAATTTATCCCAAAGGATAGAAAAGGAAAACTGAATATGGAAAAGAACAACGAAACTCTGTCAGTGTTAAGACACTCGACATCTCACATTATGGCACAAGCTGTTCAAAGTTTATTCCCGTCCGCAAAGTTAGCAATCGGACCATCTACAGCTGAAGGGTTTTACTATGACTTTGATTTGATTGACGGCCATGCATTTACCCAAGAAGACCTTGAAAAAATCGAAGAAAAAATGAAAGAGATTATTAAACAAAATCTTACATTCGAAAGATACGAAATTCCTGATGTACAGGCTCAAATTGATGAGTTTAAAGCGCAAGGAGAAATCTACAAAGCAGAGCTATTAGAAGAACACCGAAACGATAATCCGACTTTGTATATCACAAAAGACAAAGACGGGAATGCTTTATTTAATGACCTTTGTGCAGGCCCACATTTGCCAAATACATCTTATATCAAAGCAAACGCATTCAAATTATTAAAAGTTGCAGGCGCATACTGGCGCGGTAACGAAAAAAATAAGATGCTTCAAAGAATTTATGCAACTGCATATTGGAATAAGGAAGATTTGCAGGCATATTTGACATTCTTGGAAGAAGCCGAAAAACGTGATCACAGAAAATTAGGTAAACAATTAGACCTGTTCTCAACTCGTGAAGAAATGGGCGGAGGTCTTGTGTTGTGGCATCCAAATTTGGCTTGTGTTCGTGAACAAATTGAAAACTACTGGCGTGAGGAACACCGCAAAAGAGGTTATGTAATTGTTAATACTCCTCAAATTGCAAAATCTACTCTTTGGGAGATTTCTGGCCATATGGATCATTACAAAGAAAACATGTTTTTTATTCAAAAGGATGAAGATTCTGATGACCAATATGTAGTAAAACCAATGAATTGTCCGTTCCACATCTTGATTTATCAAGCAAACAGATATTCGTACCGTTCATTACCGCTTCGTATGGCTGAACTTGGTACTGTGTACCGTAAAGAAAAATCAGGTGCATTGTCCGGTTTGACAAGGGTTCAAGGCTTTACTCAAGACGATGCTCATATCTTCTGTACACCGGAACAATTAGTTGATGAAATCAATGCTATTATTGATTTTGTTGCAGATACAATGGCAATATTCAATATGGAGTTTGAAGTTGAATTATCAACTCGTCCAGAAAGTTTTGTAGGAGAAATTGAGAACTGGAACAAGGCCGAAGCAGGTTTAAAAGAAGCAATGGAAAGACGTGGAATGAAATACGACATCAACGAAGGTGACGGTGCATTCTACGGTCCAAAAATTGACTTCAAAGTTAAAGATGCAATAGGCAGAACTTGGCAATGCGCTACAATTCAGTTAGACTTCAACTTACCTGCAAGATTTGATATTAAATACCAAGACAAAGACGGTCAATTAAAAACTCCGTTGATGCTGCACAGAGTAATTTTCGGTTCAATGGAAAGATTCCACGGAATATTAATCGAACACTATGCAGGCGCATTCCCGACTTGGCTTGCACCAACTCAAGTCAATGTTGTTCCGATTTCTAATGACAAACATACAGATTATGCGGAAGTTGTTTATAAAAAACTCCGTGCTGCCGGAATCAGAGCATCTCTTGATGACCGTTCAGAATCAATGAACTACAAAATCAGAGAGTCTTTACAAGATAAAAAAATTCCTTATGTTTGCGTAGTAGGTGACAGAGAAGCTCAAGAAGGCACTGTTGCAGTTCGTGCAAGAGGTATCGGTCAAATCGGTACATTCAACGTGGATGAATTCGTTGAAAAAATCGTAGATGAAATCAAAACAAGAGCAAATGAATCTTTTGCTAAAAAAGACGAATAATCACCAATATGGCGGATAAAAATAAAACCCTTTCTGATAAAATTATAAAAAGAAAGGGTTTTATTTATGGACATTTTACACATAGATGCTTCTGTTAGAGAAGATTCCAGAACACAAAGATTATCACAATATTTTTTAGACGGGTTTAGTCATGAAAAAGTTAATATAAAAACACTAAAACTTGCTCAAGAATGTATCCCGCCATTGACAAAGGAAAGCCTTGAACACCGAACTTTATTATCGGAACAAGGGAATTTTGATGAGCCTATATTCCATTATGCGAATGATTATGCAAATGCAGATATGATAGTAATCTGTGCACCATATTGGGATTTATCTTTTCCTGCAACGTTGAAAACATACATTGAAGCGATTAATGTTAACGGATTAGTATTCAAATATGATGACAGGGGTAATGCCATAGGTTTGTGTAATGCAAAAAGATTGGTTTATATCACCACAGCAGGAGGAAAAATAATTTCCGATGATTACGGCTTTGGATACATTGAAGCTATTGCAAAAAAATTCCACGGCATAAAAGATGTTGACTATATCAAAGCGGAAGAACTTGACATTATCGGTGCAGATATACACAAAATTCTTGAAAAGGCAGAAAACAAAATAGATAAACTTATAGAAAAAATCAATAAAGACGAGTAAAGTCGTCTTTATTTTTTTACATTCCAAGTTTCCCTTTGGAACAAAACTAAAAACGGAATAATTTCCAAACGACCGATTAACATATTCAATATAAAAATTGTTTTTGTAAAAATTGATAGAGAAGAATAATTTCCCAAAGGCCCGATAACAGCGCCAAACGCGGGTCCGATATCTCCCAAAGATGCAATTGCCGCACTTGTTCCTATTACAAGATTTTTCTCAACAATTGTAATCAAAAATGCACTTACTCCAAAAATCAAAAAATAACAAAGCATAAAAAATATTGTCTGCTTAATCACAGGGGTTGAAACAACAATATTATCTATTTTTATGCTCATAACTGCGTTTGGATAAAGTATTTTGTACATTTCGTTTTTAATATATTTGTATATTAAAAGCCATCTTGTCATCTTCACACCACCACCGGCAGATCCTGAACATGAAGATAAAAACATAGATAAGAATAATATCAACTTACAATCAAGTCCCCACAAATGATAATTTTCACTTGAGCTACCTGTCGTAGTCGCAAGTGATAATACCTGATAAAAAGATGCTGTAAATGCTTCTAAACAAGAATAATGATGTTCAATATACAAAAATAGTGCCAAAATTGTCGACACAACTATAATAATCTTTGTATAAAATCTAAATTCTTCACTTTTCCAGAATAAACGAGGGTCACGCTTTGTCAAAACACGAGATTGCATAACAAAACTTGTACCTGCGATAAACATAAAGAAAAATATTATATACACAACCGCATTTGAATGATAACCTCCAATGCTTTCAGGATTTGGAGAAAAACCACCGGCACTCAACGTTGACATAGCATTACATATGCAATCAAATATCGGCATTCCAGCAGCCCACAAGCATACTACACACAAAAATGTCAATGTAGTATAAACAATCCAAATAGCAGAAGCAGTATTCTTTATTCTTGGAGTAAATTTTTCTTCCGTAGGCCCCGGAGCCTCCGCATAAAACATTTGACGCCCCGCAACCGCAAACTGAGGTAATATTGCTATAAACAATACTATAATCCCCATACCGCCTAACCACTGCATAAACGATCTCCAAAATAACAAAGATTTTGGGATATCAAACGATGTTAATATCGTAGCACCGGTTGTTGTAATACCTGAAACTGATTCAAACATGGAATCAATAAAACTGAAACCGTAAAATAAAAACGGAATTGCTCCAATTATACAAAACAATATCCAAGCTAAAGATGCAACAGTAAGAGCTTCTGTTCGTTTTATATCATTTAATTCATCATTATTATAAGCATTTTTATCAATTTTTCTCAAACTGTTACCAATAGCTAACGCCAAAAGTCCGGCAAATAAAAATGATAAAACACAGCCCCACTCTTGATATATCGCAGCGACAATTATTGGCACGAATACGAAATATCCTACATCCGCCAAAATTATACCCAGAGCATTTGCTATATAATTCAATCTCATAATACTACGCTACCTTGAAATATTCCTTTATTATTTGCGCATTTTCCGCCATTGTGAAAATTATCAAAATATCTTTTGATTTAATAACAGTATCCCCTTTCGGGATTATTACATGATTTCTGCGTTGAACAACCCCAATAATTGCCGGGGCAGGAAATTTTAAATCCATAATCTTACTGCCGCTGAAATCCTCTTTAATAGCAATTTCCAGAACTTCTGCCTGCCCTTGCTCAACAGTTGCAAGAATATCTACATCCGTTTCATCTAAATCATTGCGAACTTCATTTATCGCAGAAGTTTTTGGAGACACTGCAATATCTATACCAACTTTTTCAAATAACGGAATATTTACAACCTTTGACACTCGAGAAATAACTCTTTTTGCACCTAACTGTTTTGCAAGCAAAGAGCATAAAAGATTTCTTTCGTCATTATTTGTAACCGAAATGACAACATCAGTTTCTCCGATATATTCCTCGTCAAGAAGTTTTAAGTTTGTACCGTCACCATTTATTATCATAGTTGTATTAAGTTCTTGAGATAAATATTCACAACGGTCATAATCTTTTTCAATAATTTTTGCTTTGATTTTTATTTCTTCCAAAGTTTTTGCAAGCATATATCCAATTTTGCCGCCGCCAATGATTGCAACAGATTTAACTTGTTCTTTTTCGTGGAAAAATGTTCCCGCAAGTATATCTAAGGATCTTGAAGTTCCCATAAATATCAATTTGTCATCTGCATTAATTTCAGTTAAGCCATTTGGCAAGAATAATAAATCCCCGCGCTTAATACCGACAATAATTGTATCTTTAGTAAAAGCACAATCTTTTACCATTTTACCAACAATTTTTGATGTAGGTTTGACTTTGTATTCTAAAAGTCGAGCCCTACCGTTTGCAAAGTTCTCAACATCAAGAGCGTGCGCAACAGTTACTATTCTAAATAATTCTTGAGTTAATAATCCCTCCGGCCAAATAATATTATCAATAAAGAAATCGCCTAAATAATCTTCCGATTTATCAAAAGCCATTGCATTTTGGTATTCTTCTTTTGAGACAAAGCAAATAGTCCTAATTCCGCTGATTTTTTTGGCAGAAAGGCAAGCAACAATATTGGCTTCATCCAATGCGGTACAAGCGATAAACACGTCGCTATTCAGAATATCCGCACTTTTTAAAACTTTAATATCCGTCGCATTTCCTTGAACAAAACTTATATCAAGGCGATCGAATTCTTCTGTCCTGTTTTCTTCCTTATCAATAACAGTAATATCATGATCTTCAAAAAACTCCGTCGCAAGAAGACATCCTATTTCCGTTGCACCGTATATAATTATTTTCATATTCTATTGTCCTAACATTCCTAATGTGCCAAAAATTAGCACAAGCAGTTTCACAACAATCCAATTCAAAGGATATAAAAGGAATATCGCTAATATTGGAGAAAAATCAAACATACCTATCGGAGGTAAAATTCTTTTAAAAGCATTTAAATACAAGTCCACAGAAGATTTTAAGCCTGCAAATATAGGATTTTCCCAATTAACATTTGGCAACCACGTCAATAAACATCTTGCAATAATCATTAATGAATATATATAAAAGCAAGTATTTACTGCCTGAATAATTTTAATTGCTATCATCTTCTTTATCCTCCTTTTCTTCCGGTGAGGTTATTATATCATTTTCCAAATTTTTTTCCTGAACTTTTTTCATAAATTCCTCAGGACTCATAACAATAATTTGCGGTTCATCTTTTGCATAATATTTATAATATATTTTATGAAGTCCTGCAGAAATTAATGCCAAACAAATCATTACCACTGCAGGAGAGAATATTATACCCCAAAATGAAGGTATTAAATAAAAACCTGCGGCTTTGAATATAAAATCAAACAATGGATAATCAGGATTTATATTCGGTACCAATGACAAAAAGCATGCCATAACTACAAAATACAAATAATAATTAATTAATCTGTCTAAAAATATAATAAATTTTGCCATAATTATCTCTTTTAAAAATCTAATTTTGTTGATTTTGCACATTCACAATTATTTAATTCTGCCGGAATTTTTTCAATCATTTCAAATAATAATGATTTCAATTTTTCGACATTACTGTTAAATACTTCTAAAACAGCTTCGTGAGAAACAGGAGGAACATCCCCGACAAGTCCCGCATCATAATCTGTTATTAAAGAAATATTTAACGGACACATATCAAGTTCTTTTACCAAATATGCTTCAGGGAATGCTGTCATATTAATAACTTGCCAACCTTGTCTTGTAAAGAATGCTGATTCAGCTTTTGTAGAAAATCTTGGTCCATTAATTACAACAACAGTACCACCGTCATGTACAGTAATTCCCAAATCTTTAGCAGTTTCAACCGCCAATTTTCTTAATTCAGGACAATATGTATCGGCAGGTGACGGATGCTGAACAACAGGTCCTTCAAAGAAAGTTGTTTTTCTACCGTCTGTCCAATCTACAAACTGATCACAGATAACAAAATCTCCAGGTTTAACTTCTTTTTGTAAACTGCCTGCAGCACAAGGCGAAATTACTCTTTTACAACCTAAATGTTTCATTGCCCAAACATTTGCTCTAAAATTTACCAAATGAGGTGGAATTGAATGATTTCTTCCATGTCTTGGCATAAATGCGACCTTATGAGGCCCGATTTTGCCGATAAATACGCTATCACTTGTTGGGCCATAAGGGGTCTCAACCTTAACTTCTTCGATATCTTTTAAAAAGCTGTAAAATCCTGAACCGCCAAATACACCAATTGTAGCTTTATCTAATATTTCCATAATTTCTCCTTATTAAAAATCCTCTAATCAATAAATGTATTTTACTATACAAATATGTAATATACAAACTTTAAATAAAGTTTTATAAAAGCAAGATTATTTATTAAGCTTAATTATATAAGTTGGATAGGTTTGCTAAGTTGGATAGGTAGGACATTCTTTACGAGAATTTATCAGCATTCTCCCCTTGTGGAGGGGAGTGAAAGATGGGTGCCGTTTTGTTTTAATAAATTACCACCCATTCCTATTCCCTCACCCGCCCTTAGCTCATCCTCTCCCGTCTAAAACGTTACGGGAGAGGGAAAGTATATTTTTTAATTTGAAACCTTCTCTCTTAAGGGAAGGGATGGTAAACATCCGAACAGATTATAATAAACTAAATAAACCTATAAGAACTTATCCTACTTATCAAACCTATCCTACTTAACTTACCTATCAATCAATAAAAAAGCCGGTTGATAACAACCGGCTTTCTTACTAACCTTCTATCGCAGGTCTTTTAGGAGCATTCGCTCTTTCCATCCAAAAATCAATAAGCATTGAACAGAAGAATATACTTGAATACGTTCCGATAAGAACACCTAGCATCATTGCAAGAACAAAATCTCTTGTTGTTACACCACCAAAGAAATACAATGCTGCCAATGCTAAAAATGTAGTCATTGATGTATTTATACTTCTTGTAATTGTCTGTTGCACAGATGCATCAACAATTTCACCAAAAGACATTCTCTTACCGTTGTATCTTAAATTTTCTCTGATACGGTCATAAGTTACAATCGTATCGTTAACAGAATAACCTATAACCGTTAATATTGCAGTTAAGAATAAACCGTCAACTTCAACATTGCATAACAAACCAAGTATTGAAAAGACACCCATTACGAATAATACATCATGTATAAGCCCCGCAATAGCAGATACCGCATACTTGAATTCAAATCTGAACGAAATATATGCAATTATACCTAATATAGCAACAAGCAATGCTATAAATGACAATCTAAACAATTCGCTGCTGAGTGTTGGGCCAACTGATGTAAATTGCACAAGTTGAGCATCCTTATATTGGCTTTCAACAACCTGAGTTATTTTTGCAGCTTCTTCAGAACCTTCATCAATAAACTTTGTTCTGATTGAAACCATTGATTTTGCATCAGAATTACCAGAAGTATCTTTTAATACCTGAATATAAGTATTTGTAATACCTTCTTTTGTAAGTGCTTCACGAGTGGTATTAACATCAGCATTAGAAACCTGAGCAGATGTTTCATACTGCAAAATTGAACCACCTGTATAATCAATACCAACCTTTAGTGGTGAATGAGTCGGATAAGTTATCATAGAATATATCATTGCAACAATACCCGGCACAATCAAAAGCGCTGATAAACACATCCACAATACTCTGTGTTTAACAACATGTAATCCGTTTTTATCAAAATTAAACATTTTATTATTACCTCTTTATTATTTCCTAGTCCAAAATACCAAATCTAGCTTTTTCTCTCTTTGTTTCTTCAAATACAGTAGCTTGTCCGATTTCTTCTTTCTTCAAACCAAATAATTTCGGATACTTAAGCTCACCTGTACCAAAGATTATATGCATCATGTTTCTTGTAACAGTAACTGCTGTGAACAATGAAACCAAAATACCAATAAACAATGTAAGAGCAAAACCTTTAACAACACTTGTACCTAGGAAATACAAGATTACACAAGTTAATATCGTCGTCATATTTGAATCAAAAATACTTGTCCATGCCCTGTCAAAACCTGAATTAATAGCGGTAAATAAATTTCTGCCGGCTCTTAATTCTTCTTTTGTTCTTTCAAATATCAAGATATTCGCATCAACCGCCATACCTATACTCAATACAAAACCCGCAATACCGGCAAGAGTTAATACAACTCCAAATATCTTGAATAATGCAAAAAGTATTAATCCATACACAATAAGCGCAATATCAGCAATAATACCCGGAACTGCATACATCATAATCATAAACAACATAACAAGCCCGATACCTACAACACTTGCGAATTTAGATTTTTCAATACTTGTAGCACCCAATGTAGGGCCAACAGTATTTTCTTGGATAATATCAGACGGAACAGGAAGTGCACCGGCTTTTAACAAATCAACCATTCTTTGAGCTTCTTCAGGAGAAAAACCTGAATCACCACCGGAAATTTCTGCTCTGCCGCCATAGATTGGTTCTCTGATAACAGGAGCGGAAATTTGATCTCCGTCAAAATATATAGCCATTGGCTGACCAACGAGTTTTGAAGTCAACTCTCCAAAAGTTGTTGCACCTTTTGCATTAAATTCAAGGTTTACAGTCCATTGGCCTGCTTGGTTTGTACTCAGGTTAGCATCTTTCAAATCTTCACCTGTCAAACCTGCGCTCTCCCAAACAGGTTGTCCCATTTGGTCCATTTTTTGCTTTCCATTTGCATCCAATACCGGTTGTTTGAATTCTAATTGAGCTGTTTTACCCAAAATTTGTTCAGCTTCTTTTGAATCCATAACCCCTGGAATTTCAATTAATAATCTTTTTTCTCCGACTTGAGCAACTGTTGTTTCAGAAACACCAAGCTTGTTAACACGGTTTTCAATTGCAGTTTGCAAACGACTCATAGTGTCAGGAGTAATTTTTGGAACTGAAGGAGTTGTTTGAGCTTCAAGCATAATTCTTGAACCCCCAACCAAATCAAGCCCCAATTTTGTAGGTTTTTTGTAAATAGTAAAAACAGATGCAATTACTATTGCTACAATAACCCAGAACATAATAATTTTGTTTTTCAATTTTCTACCCTCTTATATAATTACTAAAATGTTATTCTAATTCTTCAAAATCTTGTTTTACCTGATCAACAACTTTATACAAATTGATTTTTTCATCTTCATTTAATAAAGCCAGCGGACGTCTTACATATTCCTCAATCAAACCTCTATATGCAAGAGCAGCTTTTACAGGTATAGGATTTGGTGCCATGAATAAATGTTTGAATACAGGGAATAAAGCTTTGTGCATATTACGTGCAGCCATGATATTACCCGCTTTAAAGTTTCTTATCATAGATTTTATTTCTGAACCAAATAAATGAGATGCCACAGAAATAACCCCATGTGCACCTATCGCCATCATAGGCAAAGTCAAGCTATCGTCCCCGGAATACAAAACAAAACCTTCCGGACATAATATTTTCATCTCGGAAAGTTTATCCATATCGCCGCAGCTTTGCTTAATACCGACAATATTTTCATATTTTGAAGCTAAATATGCAACAGTAGTTGGCTCAATACTAATACCTGTTCTTGACGGTATATTGTATAAAATAATCGGCAAATCTGTTGCTTCAGCAACGGCTGAAAAATGTTCAATCAATCCTCTTTGATTAGGTTTATTATAGTAAGGAACAACAGATAATATTGCATCCGCCTCCTCTTTCTGAGCGTTTTTAGTAAATTGAACTGCCGTTTGGGTACAATTTGAGCCTGCACTTAAAATAACTTTTGCTTTATTTTCAACGGCTCTTTTTACGGTACTGATTAATTCTCTTTCTTCTTCGTTAGTCAAAGTCGGACATTCACCGGTTGTACCCGCAACCAATATTGTGTCACTACCGTTATTTATTAAATATTTTGCAAGAGATTCTACTTTATCATAATCGATAGCCCCTTTTGAATCCATAGGAGTAACCATTGCTGTAATAACCTCTCCGCAATCAAATCTTAATGTCATCCTCTTTCCCTCGTCTTTAAAATAATACATGCTAATTATATTACAAAAATACCCTAAAGCATAAATATTAAGAGAAAATTAATAATTATGCGACTTTAGTTTAATTTTGTGATAATATTTCGTTATGGATTGGAAGAAATTATCAAAGAAGAAACGTCTCTATGTAATTATTTCACTGTCATTGACAGGAATTTTGATGTGGGCTTTTATAAGCGCGAAAGTTATAACACATGATTTTAACCGACAACAAGTTGAAGGCAGACAAGATGAACAAAAAGCCTTAGTTCATGGCGTTATATTAACAGAAACAAAAGATGACCAGAAATATTGGGAAATATACGGAGATTCCGGGCGTTGGAACAGCAACAATGGGGAAGCTCAATTAGACGGCGTTTTGGCTAATTTTTATAAAGATAATGAAGTTTCAATGAGTCTAAAATCGTCAAAGGGAATTTACAATTCAAACACCAAAGCAGTTACCTTGTATGAAGATACACTAATTGTATTGAAAGACGGTATCACACTAAATGCTGATAAATTGGTATGGCAAAATTCTCACTCTCCTATCATTGCAGAGGGGCATATTAAAATAAGAAAAGCTAATCAACTTATTTCGACAGCTGACAAAATTACTATCAGCCCGTCGTATGAAAGTTTTAAAATAGAGGGAAATACGGTATCAAAAGTTTATGAGGATAAAGAATAATATGAAAAAGATATTAACAGTTCTTGGCGCAATATTTTTATTAACAAGCGTAGTTTTGGCTTCTGATTTAATAATTGAATCAAAAAATCAAAATTATGTCGAAGCAGACCAAAAGATTAAGTTCAACGGGGACGTTAAAGTTACGGTTGATGATATGAAAGTTGTTGGGGATAGTGCAGATGTAAATATTACTGATAAGCAGCAGCTTGATACCGCGACATTTTATGATAAGCCATACGCTTTTGAAATTAAGAAAAATAAAAAAAGAGAAGTAAAAGCAAATATTTTAAAAGTTTCGCTAATTAATAAAATTATAAGAGCTGAAGGTGATACACAATCAGTCGTATTTGACGGTAAAACACCTATTGTGGTAATCAACGCAAATACTCAGGAATACAACACCAAAACTGGTATTATGACTGCAAATGGGGCAGTTACAATGTTGTATAAAGACATTGAAACATTTTCTAATGATGCAGAAATTACAACCGACAAAAACGGCGATTTAAAAAAACTTGTTTTGACCGGTAATGCAAGAGTAAAACAAACAAACAACGAAACACTTGCCGACAAATTCGTATATGATGCCACGACAGGTAATTTAACTGCATACGGCAATACAACTTCAAATGCAATTATGGATGACGGAGCAAAACTTACTCTTAAATCTAATTATCAGGAATATAACCAAAAACGTTCAATCTTTAATGCCAGCGGCAATGTTCGCATTTGGTATCAAGATTACTATGCGGCAGGGCCGAAAGTTACATTATATCCGGGTGCAGGAACAACAAAACCGAATGAAGCATATTTTATCGGGCGTTCAAGCATAACTCAAGGGGTTCGAACAATTTATGCCGACAAAATTAAGATGGTTATGAATCCAAAAAGCTTTGATGCACAAGGCAATACAAGAACAGTTATTAAGAATATCGGTTCCGGCTCGGATGATAACATGACATTAGGTTTGTAATTCAAAATTTTCTAAAGGGTTAAAGTTTTTTTGTTTTTTGCCGTATAAACAAGTATAGATGATTTATAGGAGAAAATCATGTCCGGAGTCCCACCGATCGGCCCAACTAATAATTCTCAACAGAATTTTTCGCTGGATAATCTTAACAAACAAGATAAATCTAGTATTTTTGCACACTTTGATGCTGATAAAAGCGGGACCGTCAGCGACAAAGAAATTGTGCAAGCCGGTGTCCCTAAAGATATGTTTGATAATGTAAAAAAGACTTTAACCAATTTCTTTGGAAAAGAAAAGCTTTCAAATTTGCTTCCTAACGGTTATGCGGAATATAATGAATTATACACCCCGCCTACAAAAATAGTACATAACATTGAAGATATACCTTTAGGATCGCATGACAATGTTCGAATGGCAAGATATTGTGATATCCGTAACCTTAAACTCAAAGAAGAAGATTTACTAAATCTTATCATTGATAAAACTACAATAATGTCACAGGAGCAACAAGAAATAATCTCAGAGTACATGGAAAAAGCAAAAAATCCAGGGCTTGGGATAAGAAATCTTCACGCTCAGGGAATTACCGGAAAAGGAGTAAAAATAGCAATCATAGATCAACCTCTTGGTAAGCACAAAGAGTATAATAATAATATAAAAGCCATACACAATATTAATATGGAAGAATTTGCTTCCAGGTGGGATTATGATAAAGCAAGCATGCATGGCGCCGCTGTTGCATCTATTGCAGTAGGTAAATCAGTTGGAGTAGCCCCTGATGCAGAACTAGAATATTACTCGGCAATAAATTGTACAACAAATTCTAATGATATAGAGAATTACAAAAAAGAAAATATCCCTAAATTAAAAGATGAACAAACTTCAGATGACCAAAAAATAGACATAATGAATAACGTAAAAACTGCAGAACAATTTGGTTTTATATCGAGTAATAAACCTTATGTTGATGCTATTAATCAAATTTTAGACAATAATGAAAAATCATCTGAGAATGAAAAGGTTTCAGTAATTTCTATAAGCTGGGGATTTAATAAATCAGCTCCGGGATACGAAGAATTACAAAAAGCAGTGGCAAGGGCAAAGGAACAGGGTGTTTTCATAGTATCAACAGCATTATCAGAGCAATATGGATTTTTGTTTAATGGGGCAAACAGAAATCCTAAAGGTGATCTGGAAAATTCTGATAATTACGAAGCTGGAGCATTTTTTAAAAAATTTTCCGAAGTGCCAATTCCTACAGAATATAGGCAAAATATGATTGAAGAAAAAAATAAGACGTTACTTGTACCAATGGATCATAGAACAGTAGCGGATTATACCGACAGTTCATCATACAGATATGATGGGAATGACGGAGGTATGAGTTGGGCTACTCCTTGGCTTGCGGGTATGTACGTCTTAGCAAAACAAGTTGATTCTTCTATTACTCCTGAAAAATTTTGGGAATACGCACTAGAAACATCAAATGAATGTCATAATAATGATACAGGGACATACGTCGGTAGATTAATTAACCCTGAAAAATTAATTGAAACAATAAAAAATAATCTCCCAAATTAAAATAATTTGTACTATAATATAACTAATCGACAGGAAAAGAGATTAGTTATGGAAAACAGAATAGATAAAGCAATAGAATGTTTTAAAAATAAAGATTGGAACAAGGCTGCAGATTTATTTATCGCAGAGTTGGAAACAGATCCGTCTAATGCTGAAGTGTATAACAACCTTGGCTTGTGCTATGCAAATATGGATAATGACGAAAAAGCGGAAAAAAATTACTTAAGAAGTATCGAATTAAACCCGCAAATTGCACAAACATATATTAACCTTGTTGATATATACTACAAACAAAAACGTTATGCGGAAGGTATAAATATCCTTTCTTATGCAATAGACATGTTGCCTGATGATTTGATTTTCAGACATTATCTTGCAAGATTTTATATGGAAGATGCTAAACGAGATCTTGCGATAGATGAACTTGAGTACATTTTAGACAAACAACCGGACAATTATGATGCGTATTATGATTTAGGCAGAGTTTATTTTGAACTTGGGGATTATGATTGTGCGATAGAAAACTTCGAAAATATTCTTGAATACAAAGATGAAAACGAATGGATTTATTATTATCTTGGGGAAGCATATCAAGCAAATGACGAAATTGATAAAGCTCTTTCAAACTTTTTAAAATCTATCGCAAGAAATAACAAATTTGCACTTCCTTATAAAAAAGCTGCAATTTTATTTATGGCACGCGGAGACAAAGAAGATGCAATAGAATATTTCGAAGATTACAAAAACCTTGGTATCCCTGAAGAAGAAAAAGCAAATATTGATAAGTTAATTGACAGAATAAAAGAAAAAATATAAGCTTTATCCCCGCCAATGGAGAGGGGTAGGGTGAGGTTTTATGAAAGAAAAATATTGGATAGCATTTTCATCAATAGAGCAGATAGATAGTCGTTTTATAAAACGTCTGTATGATTATTTCGGAGACATTGAGAAAGCCTTTAATTGCAACCTGAACGAACTGGAAAATATTGACGGCCTTTCTGTAAAAAAGGCTGAAAACTTTATTAAACTTAGAGATAAAGTTGATATAGATAAGGCTTTTGCACTTGTAGAAACAAAAGGGATTAACTTTTTAACATTGGAGGATGAAAAATATCCTTATATGCTTAAAAATATCGAAAATCCTCCTGCCGTTTTGTACTACAAAGGCAAGTTGTTTGAATGTAATTTGGAAAAAACATTAGCCGTTGTAGGTTCAAGACGTGCAAGTACAAATTCAAGAGATAATTTGAGAAGAATAATTTCCGGTCTTTCAAACACAGATATATGCATTGTTTCAGGTCTTGCATCTGGAATTGATTCTGTTGCACACACAGCAGCCATTGAAAATAATTTAAAAACAATCGGCGTAATAGCCAGCGGTTTTGATTTTGTATATCCAACCCAAAACAAAACCCTCTATGAAACAATAGAAAACGGATACGGCGCGGTTGTAAGCGAATACTATCCGACATTTGAACCCATTAAATTCAGATTTCCGCAAAGAAACAGAATAGTTTCAGGCCTATCTTACGGCACATTAGTTGCAGAAGCATCTTTAAAAAGCGGAGCACTTATTACCGCAAATCTTACTTTAGAACAAGGCAGAGAACTTATGTGTATGCCGGGAGAGATCTCTAACCCGAATACTCAAGGGATATACAAACTTCTAAAAAACGGAGCCACAATGGTGACAGAAAGTAACGATATATTGGATTCACTTGGTTGGGAAATAAAACAAGAAACACAAACACAATTAACACTGCCTACACTTACTCCTGATGAAGAAATAATTTATGAAAACCTACAAATAGAAGAAAAAGGAGTAGATGAACTGCTTAAATTAACAGGTTTAAAACTTGACAATTTGCTTATGAACTTGACAACCATGGAGCTTAAAGGCATAATAAAACAAGGTAACGGCGACAGGTATAAAGCGCTATAGATAGTTTCGTATAATAAGAAGGATAAGATGGCACAAGCTGCAAAGAAAGAAAAGGCATTAGTAATAGTCGAATCTCCGGCAAAATCAAAAACCATAAAAAAAATCTTGGGAGATTCATACCAAATAGAAGCAAGTTTCGGACACGTTAGAAATCTTCCGACTAAAGATGCTGCAACAGAAAATCTCGGATTTGATGTTAACAACAACTTTGAACCGAAATTTGAAATAATACCGGGGAAACAACAAGTAGTCAGAAAGTTAAATGATTTAGCAAAAAAATCCGACACTATCTATCTTGCATCCGACCCCGACCGCGAAGGAGAAGCAATAGCTTGGCATGTGCGCCAAATATTAAAAGTTCCGGATGAAAAAATTCGCAGAATTGTATTCAACGAAATTACACCAAAAGCCGTAAAATATTCTGTTGAAAATCCTCGAGATATTGATATGGATATGGTAAAAGCACAACAAACCCGTCAAATTCTTGATAAACTTGTAGGTTACAAGCTTTCACCTGTTCTATGGAAAGAAATGGGGAACAGAAAACTCTCAGCAGGACGTGTTCAATCGGTTGCACTACGTATGATCTGCGAAAGAGAAGAAGAAATTGAAGCTTTTAAACCGCAAGAATATTGGTCAATTCATGCACTTTTAGATAAAGAAGGCAAACAATTTGAAGCAGAGCTTGCAAAAATTAAAGGGAAATCATTAGAAAAAACAATTAAAAATCAAGAAGAAGCACAAAAAATTGTCGACTACTTATCTAATCCGACAACTGAATATTCCGTTTCTAAAGTTACTAAAAAAACAATAAAACGTAAACCGACAGCACCTTTTATAACTTCAACAATGCAGCGTGCAGCAAGTTCTAAACTCGGTTTCGGCGTTTCAAAAACAATGCAGGTAGCTCAAAAGCTTTATGAAGGTATAGAAATTGACGGCGCTCCTGTCGGTTTGATTACCTATATGAGAACAGACTCAGTCCGTGTTTCTGATGATGCACAAAACATGGCACACGATTATATTTTGCAAAATTATGGAGAAAAATACTATCCAAAAGAAGCAAATGTTTATGCAAAAGGGAAACAAAACGTTCAAGACGCACACGAAGCAATTCGTCCTTCATACCCTGAAAGAACACCGGAGAGCATAAAAAAATATTTAGATAACGATCAATACAAACTATATAAACTCATTTGGGAAAAATTTATGTCTTCTCAAATGGCTCCTGCCGAAATTGCAAACAAATCAATTGAAATTGAATCGGGCGATTATACCCTAAAAGCAGGCACAAGCAAAGTTATGTTTGACGGCTTTTTGACACTTTACAATGATGATGAAGAGGAAGAAGGACAAGATGCGGATGCAAAAATCCCTGATTTAGAAAAAGGGGACAAAGTTGCATGCAAAAAAATTGAACCAAAACAACACTTCACCCAGCCGCCTCCAAGATACAACGAAGCATCTCTTGTAAAAGCATTGGAAGAATACGGAATTGGACGTCCATCAACTTATGCTACTATTATTACGGTTATCCAAACTCGTAAATATGTTGAAAAAATAAACAAGGCACTTCACCCAACACTACTTGGGCGTGCAGTTTCCAAACAACTCGTTACGGAATTTGCAGACATTATGGATTATAAATTCACCGCAGGAATGGAGGCCAAACTCGATGAAATCGCAGATAAAAAGGTTGAATGGATAAAGGTTTTAAATGATTTTTACGCTCCGTTTATGGAAGAAGTAAACAAAGTTATGCAAACAGCACATAAAATAACTGTTTCAACAAATGTAAAATGTCCGAATTGCGGCAAACCAATGGTACTAAGAACAAGCAAAAGCGGTTCCCAATTCTTAGGTTGCAGCGGATATCCTGATTGTAAAACAGCGATGTCACTAAATGTATTGCAAGAGTTGGAGGGATCTGACGAAAACCCTGACAACGAAAAACAGGAAGAGATTTGCGAGGAGAAATGTCCTGAATGCGGTTCTGATATGAAATTCAAAATAGGACCATACGGCAAATACTTAGAATGCACTTCTCCTGATTGCGGTCACAGAAAACCATACCGCAAAACAACCGGCGTAACCTGCCCAAAATGCGGCAAAGGTGAAATTGTGGAGCGCAAATCAAAACGAGGAACAGTATTTTTCGGATGTGACCAGTATCCTCAATGCAATTTTGTTCTTTGGAATGAACCGACAGGAGAAAAATGTCCTGAATGCGGCTCACTGCTTGTTAAAAAAGTACTAAAAAGCGGAGAAACAATAACCTGTTCAAATATCAAATGCCACTATAAAAAAGAGGGGTAAATATTTATGTCAGCCTGAACTTGTTTCAGAATCTTCGAATAATTAAACAACAATCTTAATCTATCAAAGATAAAAATAAGAGGTTAATGAAATGGCTATAAATAAAGAATTATATGAGCGATATAAAGCGATGAAGGCCGCAAAGGGGGCAAATGTTGTTACGGGGAATTGCGCAAATTCCGGTAGCAATAGCGCTTCAAGCGGATTTAAAGCACTTTCGTCCTCCCAAAATTCTATAAACACTTATTCTGCAACGGAACAAAATGTACAAACACAACAAATTACACAAGAAACGACAACGCAAAATTGGAATAACACATATTCAAATATGAGTTCAAACCAATTACCGCAATCAACAAGCGTAGAGTCTTACTCTTCATCATCTGTTTCATATCAACCAAATGAAGAGATAAAGGCAGGTTATAGTTCGCAATTCGTCGGGATGAATGAAAAAATTCAAACTACACAGCCTTATACACCGTCGGAGCCTGCAGTGCCATACACGGGTAACGTTCAATCCACAACAGAACATCAAACTCCAAATGTGTATAAATTTGCACTAATAGGCTGTCCTTTAGGACATTCATTATCTGAATATATACATCTTGCAGGCTTTGAAAGTTTAGGAATAAAAGCGACATACGAGCTTATTGAAACCCCGCCGGAAAAACTTGTAGATACAATTAAATATTTAAAAACAAGTGGTTACAGCGGTTTTAACGTAACTATACCGCTTAAATTACCTGTTACAATGTTTTTAGATGAAATCGATCCATCTGCAAACACTGTTAACGCCATAAATACTGTAATGATTGACCCTCAAACAAAATTTTTAAAAGGTTACAATACTGATGTTGCAGGCTTTGACAGAGCAATTCCAAAGGATATAGATTTATGCGGAAAAGTTGCAGGTATTCTTGGTACAGGCGGAGCTGCAAGAGCTGCAATAGCATCCCTTGCAATGCGTAGAGTAAGAGGGATGAAACTCTATACAAGAAACGTATCAAATACTATTGAATTATTAAATTATTTACGCAAAACTTATCCGCAAATTGAGTTCAATTCATATCCGATAGAAAGAATTAGAGATTTATCTGATATAGATATACTTGTAAATGCCACTCCTATCGGCATGGCAGGTATTAGCGGCGGATATTCTCCGGTTGAAGAAAACGAATTACGAACACTACCGGCTCATGCGCTTGTTTATGATGTTATTTATAATCCTAAAAAGACGCTTCTTATAAAACTTGCACAAAAATATCATTATAGAACAGTTACAGGTATGGATATGCTCGTTTATCAGGCAGTTGAAGCACAAAAAATATGGACTGGCAGAACTCCTGATTTCAAAGATATGAAAATTGCAGCTTTAGAAAACATATAAAAAAAGAGGAACAAATTGTTCCTCCTTTTTATTGCATTTAATCTCTATTTTATATTTGCAAATGTCCATGCATCGAATGTAGGAGCTTCTTTCACCTGAATTTCGTGAGATTCTGTTCCTGAGCATTCGCCGTCATGAGCAATTGGTTTATACAATCTGTTATAATACTCTATTACCATACGATCTGAGTTGAAATATGCTTCAGAAGTTCTGATAGCTTGACGCATAATTCTTGCCCATTCCATTTTGTTATCATAATATGTCGGAATAATTTGATCTTCAATGATGCTCATCAGACATTTATGATCTTTCCAATGTCTTTCTTCCCAAGACATTTCATCATCAATTTCAGGATACTCAATAGAGTAACCGTTAATTCCGTTAAATGTACCTTCAACTGTCCATCCGTCAAATATAGATAAGTGAACAGCACCGTTAGCATTCGCACTCATACCTGATGTACCTGAAGCCTCAAACGGTCTTAGCGGAGTATTTAACCACACATCAGAACCACGTTTTAACATACCTGATAATTGTAATTCATACCCCGGAAGAACAACAACATTCTTGAGAGAATGTGAACGGTGTAATAATTTGTTAAACATTTCACGTCCCATAACATCATCCGGATGGAATTTACCTGCGAATATAATTTGAAGTTTATCTTCATTAAGAAGTTTTTCAATTCTTTCTTTATCCATCAATATTAACCAAGCACGTTTATAGTCAGCAAATCTTCTTGCCCAAGTGATTGTTAATACATCCGGATTAAATCTCTTACCCGCAACGTTTGCAACGTATTTGAAAAGTTCAGCTTTCATTTCACGTTTTACATCAAGTAATTTTTGCAAATCATTTTCTGCTGATTTTACACGTTTATCCTGCCAGTATTCAAGATTAACGGCATTTGTAATCGCACGGATAGGACATCTTCCATCAACCCATTCCCACATTTTATTAGCAACAAGCCCGTGCAATTGGGATACAGCGTTTGCAATTCTGGACATTCTCAAAGCCGCAACAGTAAGAGAGAAGTTTTCACCTCCAAGATTTACCGCCGTTTCACGAGATGCACCCGCAAAGAATCCGCCTTCTAACAATGTATCTACCCAGTGAACTTCATTCCCCGCCGCAACAGGAGTGTGAGTTGTAAATACAGTACGTCTTTTTACTTCATTCAAATCTCCGTTAAATTGTCTTAAAAGTTCAAAAGCAGCAGGAAGTGCATGACCTTCGTTCATATGAATAACATCAAAATTATAACCAACAGCCTGAAGTATTCTGACACCAGCAATACCAAGAACAATTTCTTGAGCAATTCTTATTTTTTCATTGCCGTCATACAAACGGTGAGAAATACTTTTAGCCCAATCACTGTTTCCTTCTATGTCTGTTGTTAACAAGTATACAGGACAAGTTCCGAATAATTCCGGTTCGACCTTGTATGCTTTAACTTTTACACGTTCACCGAAAATATCAACTTCAGTTTGAACACCGATATCAGTCAAATAATCATAGTATTTTCTTATATATGCAACTTCAACATCACCATTATGATTTATACGTTGATCATAGTAACCGTATGACCACAAAATTGTTACACCAACCATCGGCATCTGCAGGTATCCGGCAGACAACATATGTGAACCTGCCAAAAAGCCTAAACCGCCTGAATATGTACTCAATGATTGGTCTATCGCCATTTCCATAGAAAAATACGCTACATTTGGTAATGACATAATTAACCTCTCTTCTTTAAAACTATTAACTTATACTCTAAATTTTTCTTATGCATAGGATATGCATAAACATTATATCATATAATTTCAAAAAAGCATAGAGTCTTTTGCTAAATTATCCACAGCTATTGATATCTTGAAAAAAATAGAGATTTATTATAAAATACAACCAAGAAGGAGAGAAAAATGGATCAAGAAACATATATGAAGATTATGGGGTATGTTCCTACAGTTATTGAAGCATCATCAAGAGGAGAACGTTCTTTTGATATTTTTTCAAGACTTTTAAGAGAAAGAATTATTTTCCTTGGCACAGAAATTGATGATGAAGTTGCAAATTCAATTGTTGCGCAACTATTATTATTAGATAGTGAAAACCCTGAAAAAGATATTATGTTATATATAAATAGCCCCGGAGGTGTTATAACTGCAGGTATGGCAATATATGACACCATGAACCTTATTAAAGCTGATGTCGCAACAATATGCCTTGGCGAAGCTGCATCTATGGGAGCGTTTTTGCTTTGCTCCGGTGCGAAAGGGAAAAGAATGTCACTCCCTCGCTCGCGTATTATGATTCACCAACCTCTTGGAGGAGCAAAGGGACAAGCAACAGATATTGAACTTGAAGCAAAAGAAATAAGACGAATGAAAGATATGTTAATTGATATTATCGCTAAAAACTCCGGACAATCTCCTGATAAAGTTAGAGAAGATTGCGAAAGAGACCATTATCTTTCTGCTCAAGAAGCCTTAGAATACGGGCTTATTGACAAAGTCGTAGAAAAAACTCCGGCTTAGTAATTTAACAATTCTTGTAACAAAACTTAATATATTTTTCAAAACATGCAATTTTCGGGAATTGCATGTTTTTTTATATATGTAGGTTAGAAAAATTTAAGGTTAGTTAAAAAGGTTAAAGGTAGGTAAATTATGGGTTTCTTAATTTTTACTGCTAGGGTGCACGACTTGATTCACCAAAAACATGAAGTCGAGTACAAAATGGCAAAATTGACGAAAAAGATTAAAGAGATGCAACAGTATTCAACATTAGTTGCGAATGGAGGAGTAACAATCGGTGATTTGTTAAATACTCCGGGTTCAATGATGAACAGATCAATGAATTATTTAGCATTTGCACACAATAGTTCATTGCAGTATATGCAACAAAATGCACCAATGATGCAACAAATGTATATGCAACAGATGGGTGCTCAACAAAACGCTCAACAGCAACAATATATGAACAACTATATTATGCGTTCATTATATACTCAAGGGCGTGATAGAGCTGCGCAAATAGAAACAAGAAATTTGAAAGAAGAAGAAACAAGGTTGATGAATGAAAAAGAACAACTTGAAACCTTGCATCAAGAAATAACTCAAGAACTGCAAAGCGCAAGAGATGCAAGAAATCAAGACATTAAAGATATGAAGCCAAATTATACAGCGCAAGCTTAAAATAAGTTTATAACTTAACTTTATCCTAAAATAAACTAACCCTATTAACAGGGCTTAAATTCAATCGAATTTAAGCCCTGTTTCCGTTATATAAGAATTACTTTATCGACTTTTTTATCAAAATTTTCTACCGGCAAATTGTCTATATATAGCTCTTTTGGAAGGACAACCAGAGTCTTCATTTCATGTGATATAAACCTATCATAAAATCCTCCGCCATAACCAAGTCTATAATTTGCCGAATCAGCCATCAATGCAGGAACAATAACCAAATCTAAAACTTCCTTTGACACAGACAAACACACCGGCTCCATTATCCCAAAATCCGATTTTCCAAGCTTATCCCCTATTTTGTATGGGCATACATCCAATTTCTTACCACTCACACGAGGGAGATAAAAATTTTTATCATCTTGCAAAATTTCAAGTAAATTTATCTCATTTTTTGTTGGATAAAATAACATTATATTTTTAGAATTTTTATATAAATCATCCTCTCTCAAGTATTCTACCGCTTTTTTAGATATTATCTCAAGAGGCAAGTTTTTTCTTATATTCTTTGCATATAATCGTAAGTCTGTTTTATTATCCATTTTTTTAATATATAATAAATTGAATAAAAATGGTAGAAAATTTAGAGAAAAATTTAATAAATCCCAATTGGGCACAACACGGCTATATCCAAGTTTATACAGGGAACGGCAAAGGTAAGACTACCGCATCTTTAGGTCTTGCAATGAGAGCTCTTGGGCGCGATTGGAAAGTCCTTATTATAATGTTTACTAAAGGCGGAGATGATTATGGAGAATTGAATTCATTCAGAGAACTTTCACCCAAAATATCATCTAACCTAAATATTGTTCAAGCAGGACTTGACCGTATTGTATATTTTGATAATCAAAACGAAGATGATTATAAAGAAATTAAAAAAGGTTGGGAACTTGCAAAAAACGCAATAAACAATCACGAATACCAATTGATAATTCTTGATGAAGCAAATATCGCAATAGATTTGGGCATTCTTGATGTCGATGAAGTCGTAAATGTCTTAAAAAATAAACCTGAGGAAATGGAAATTGTTTTAACAGGACGGAATGCACACCCTAAAATAATTGAAATTGCACACCTTGTATCAGAAATTAACCCGATAAAACATTACTGGGATACAGGAATTGCAGCACGGAAAGGGATAGAATACTAATTTTATTTTTGCAAAAATTTAGGAATAATATCAAAAAAATCACCCACAATTCCAACATCTGCAATATCAAAAATTTGAGCTTCAGGGTCTTTATTTATAGCAATAATACGCTCAGAGTTTTCCATTCCGACAGTATGCTGAATTGCTCCTGAAATTCCACAGGCAATATAAACTTTTGGTCGAACAGTTTTCCCTGTTTGCCCTATTTGAATTGATTTTGAGGCAAATCCGGCTTCTACGGCAGGACGCGATGCAGCTATTTCACCCCCGATTGAATCTGCGAATTCTTTTAACAACTTGAAACCCTGTTCGTTTTTTAGCCCCATGCCACCAGCTACAATAATTTGCGCATTATCTAAATTATTTATTTCTGTTTCCAAAGTCTTTTTAAAATCAATAATTTCTACATTATTATTTATACCTTCTAAATTAGCCTCAAGCAAAATAAATTCCGAATTAACATAATCCTCAACACTTCCAACCTTAAATACATTTGGTCTCACTGTTGCCATCTGAGGATAATTCTTACATAAAATTGTCGCCATAAGTTCGCCCCCAAAAGTCGGACGAGTCGCAGCAAGTTTGCCATTTTCATTGATATCTAAATCCACACAATCCGCTGTCAAACCGGTGTGTAAAGCTCTTGATACTCTTGGAGCAAGATCCCTTCCTTGATTTGTAGCCCCTATCAATAATATTTCAGGCTTTGTTTGTTCAACCAAATCAACAATGATTTTAGAATAATATTGCGTTGAATAATCTTTCAAACGTTTATCATCACAATAATATACCTTATTAACCCCCATATTTTTGAAAGACTCTTCTAACCCCTCAATATTTTTGGGATTAGTAAAAATAACAGCATTAACGTCCACACCATTTAACTTTTTTGATAACATTTTTGCTTTATCCAAAAGCTCATAAAAAACAGTATGAATATAATTTTCACGAGTTAATTGAGCATATATTAAAATTCCGGAATAATCTTGATTAGGCATCATTTGCCTCCTTTTGCGAATTATCAGATTTTAAGTCAAATTCAGAATGGCAGTACTCCTCTAATTTATTTTTTAAAAGCTCAGCACTTTCTTCAACTGACAACTCATATTTTTGTGCATTATGATTTGATAAATTACGATATGCCCTGCTTACAAATGTTGGAGAGCCTTTTAATCCGACATCTTCCGGATTTAATCCTATATCATCCGCACTCAAAATTTTTATTTCGGATTTTGAAGCAAGTTTGATACCATTAATTAAAGGGCGTCTTGGTTCAAAAGTGTCCTGCAAAACGCACAACAGCAACGGGTATGAAGCTTTTACAGTTTCTATACCATCATCAAGTTCCCTTTTCAAAACAATAGATTTTTTATCAATTTTTTCAAATGATTTAACATAAGTAACTTGAGAAATACCTAAATTCCCCGCAATAGAAGGACCTGTCTGAGCAGTATCGCCATCAACCGCAAATTGACCGCATATAATTAAATCAAAATCGGGCATAACAGTCTTGATTGCAGCTGCAATAGTTTTACCCGTCGCATAAGTATCAGCTCCGGCAAATTTTCTGTCAGAAATTAAAACACCATTATCAACACCTAATGAAATAAGTTTTCTTAGCATATCCGAAGCCTGCATAGGTCCCATTGTAAATGCCGTTATTTCAACATCTTTATCTATACTTTCTTTAATTTTTAATGCCAATTCAGCAGCATATACATCGTAAGGATTGATAATACTTTCAACCCCTTCTCTCTGCATAGTATTATTTTCGGTCCACTTAATATTTGTTGTATCAGGAACTTGCTTTACACATAATGCTATTTTCAAAATAGTATTTCCCTCTTTTTACATAAACATTTATAAAATAAACATACTATTGGGTATTATTTTTAACCCTTATTTCTTTGTTTTTGATTCACATCTAAAAGAGCATTATATCCCATTAGATACATTGAACATTTTTTTACACTGGGAATATACCATGCGCACTCTGCTTGGGTACAAACCATATCAATACCTGTACCTACACTCAATAACGGGCACTTTGGAATATCATTATCAGACATAATACCTCCTTATATTCTTTCACCTTGTTTTAATAAATTACAACCCTCATCTCGTTTACGCTCTTGATCCTTATAAATTTTTGTACGATTTATTACTTCATCAAAATCAATCTTATGGGCATCAAAATCAGGACCATCAACACATGCAAATTTTGTTTCACCGCCAACAGTCAATCTGCAAGCACCACACATACCCGTACCATCAACCATTATCGGGTTCATACTTGCTTCCGTATAAATACCTTTATCCCTGGTTAATTCCGCAACAGCACGCATCATTGGCATCGGACCAACAGCAATAACATAATCGACTTTCTCACGCTCAATTATATCTTTTAACACAGTTGTACCAAAACCTTTTATACCGTATGAACCGTCATCTGTAGTCATATATAATTCAGTGCAGGCTTCTTTCATTTTATCTTCCCAGAATAACAAATCTTTTGTCCTTGCACCTGAAATCATATAAACCTTGTTTCCCGCATCTTTTAAAGCCTTTGAAATTAAATAACAAGGTGCTGCACCATACCCTCCTGCAACACAAACTGCTGTACCGTATTTTTTTATATCGGTAGGTTTACCCAATGGCCCGACAAGATCTACAAGTTCATCCCCCACACCAAGCTGCGCAAGTTTTTTAGTAGAATACCCAACAGCCATAAAGACAAGAGTTAATACACCCTTTTCTCTATCAATATCAGCGATAGTTAAAGGTACCCTTTCTCCGTCTTCTTCTACTCGGAATATTATAAATTGCCCCGCTTTTGCATTACGTACAACGTATGGAGCATCAATTGTTATTTCATATTGATTTGGACAAATTTCTTTTTTCGATAGGATTTTATATCCCATATAACTCTCCTTTAATCTTATTTATTATATTATAAACTGTTGTTTTTGAGAAATTGTAAAGCTGATTATTGCTTTAGATTACTCTCTTGCATTATTTTTTTTAAATTCGTAACTACTTTAAATAATTCAACAGAATGAGAGGCTTTTACAAGAATATAATCATTGTCAACAATATAATCAGATAATTCATTAATCAAATCATCCGAATTCTCATAATAATTCCCTTTGTAATCGCTCTTTATAACCTCCCATAAATTTTTCATTTCCTTCCCACACAACAAAACCCTTGAAGGATTAACTTCCTGAATGTATTTTGCAAGTTCAACATGCTGTTTAACAGTATCAGGACCACCTTCTGCCATATCACCCAAAATAAGAATTTTATTTTCTTTTTCCCCATATAATCTATTAAAACCTTGAATAGAAAATTTCATAGATAAAGGATTTGCATTAAAAGATTCATCTACAACCGTAACATATTTATCGGAAATATTTCCGCAAAGCACTTCTCCACGTCCGGGCAATGACTTGAATTCTCTGAGTTTTTCGTATGCATGTTCAATTGGTAAACCTAAAATATGCAATATCGCACTTACAATCGCAACATCTAATAATATATGTGTTGGCACAGGATTAGAACTAAATAAATATTTTTGCCCAAATACAGATATATAATTCAAATCCCCCGCTTCAACTCTTATATCTGCATCTTCACTTTCACCAAAAGTTATAATATTGCAATTTTTATTTTTAGCTGCTTCACAAACATAATCAAAATAAACCATTTCCTTGTACAAAATTGCATAACCATCTTTTTTTATATAATCAAAAATTTTGGCTTTTTCAATAGCAACATTCTTGAGCGGTTGAGTCGGTTTTAAATGAACAGGAGCAATATTTGTCACAACTGCAATATTAGGCATTGTTAACAAAGAGTTTAACGAAATACCCCCACCTAAAGAAGTTTCATTTATCCAATATTTATCAGTTTGTGCATAATTGGTAGAATTCCATGCGATACCGAAATTTGTATTTGCCTGATTTAAATTTGCACTGGCGCCATACTCCTCCAAAGCCAAATAGCACATTTTTGTTGTAGTTGATTTACCTGCAGAACCGGTTATGTCCACCACTTTCCCGCTAAAACGAGCTCTTTTGTAACGAGCCATAACAAAAATTGCCTTATGAACATTTTCAACTTCTATAATTGGCAATCCATAATCTTCTACTGCTTTCGCATCAGTTGTCAAAAAAGCAGAAGCTTTATCTTTTATTTTATCGATATATTGTAGAGGTATACCTTTTTCTTCGCCCTGCAAACGTATTAGGGCGATACAATTTTCATCAAAATTCAAAAAAGTAACACGTACCCCTTGAGCAGGTTTAAAATCTTCATTAAAACCATAAAACTTAGCATTCGGAAGCGCCGAAATTAAATTTTCTTTTGTCCAATAATTCATATGAGCAATTATATCCTTAAATCCAATAATTTTCAATAAGGAAACGGCATTCTTTTTTTTAAGAATGCCGTTTTGGATTATTTATTTAGTAAATTATTTTTCTTTCTTTTCTGGTTTTGGCTGAGGGGTTGAAACAGACACAGCTTCTTCAAGCCCGCTATCAACTTTGCCTAATACCTGAGGTAATTCAATGCCTGCTTGATTTGCAAGATCATGCATTGCAGGAAGTGATTTAATTAAATCTTTCATGAAATTAGCTGTTGTAGAGCCGTTTGCAGAGCCTGCGCCACCGTCCCAAACAGTAATCTTATCAAATTTAATATTTTTAATTGCCTCAACTTGTTTTGCAACGATATCTTGAACTTTTTCAATCATCAAAAAGCTTGTAGCAATCTCAGGTCTGTTATTAGAAATTCTGACAAGTTCCGCATAACCTTTTGCTTTTGCTTCAAGTACAGCCTTAACACCTTCTGCTTCTGCGAAGTATTTAGCTTTTATAGCATCTGCTTGGCCGGCTGCTACACGTCTTAATCTTTCAGCTTCTGCGTCTGCTTCTACCTGAATTTTCAATTTTTCAACTTCTTTTCTTGCAAGTTCTTCTTTCTTTAATTTTGCTTCTTCTTGTTCTTTTTGTGCGAGTAATACATCACGCTGTGCATTCGCTTTTGCGACTTCACCTTCTCTGAATGCATCAGCCTGTTTTACTGACAAAGTAGCATTATATTCTGCAATATTTGCTTTCGCTATGTTTTCACCTTCAACAGCTTGAGCTTCCAAATCTGCTGTTTGAATACGTTGTTCTTTTTCGGCATTTGTTTTACCAATTTGAGTTTGAGCAGACTGTTGCGCAACTTGAACTTCTTTTTCTTTGTTAGCCTCAGCTTCCCCGACTGCACCGAGTTTTTCCTGTTGTGCAACTTCAACTTTTGCTTTGTTGATTGCTTCTGCTGCAGCTTTTCTACCGATAGCATCGATATATCCTGATTCATCGGTAATATCTTTAATGTTTACGTTTATAATTTCAAGACCAATTTTTTTAAGCTCTGTATTTACGTTTGCGTTAATTTGTTCTAAGAATTTTTCACGGTCTTGGTTAATTTCTTCAATTGATAGTGTTGCAATTGCAAGACGCAATTGACCTAAAATAATATCACTTGCTTGAGTAATTACTTCTGCTCTTGATAAACCCAACAAACGTTCAGCAGCATTTATCATAATAGATGGTTCTGTTGAAATACCGAATGTAAACGTTGAAGGTACCGCAACACGAATATTACCTTTAGAAAGTGCGCCTTTAAGATCAATATCAGTCGTCATCGGTTCTAATGACAATACACCGTAATCTTGAATTAACGGAATGATAAACGTGCCGCCACCGTGAACACATTTTGCAGTTCTTTCACCGCCTGTTTTACCGTAAACTACGATAATTTTGTTTGATGGGCATCTTTTATATTGATTTGCTACAAATGCAAATATAGCAATCAATATCAGAGCCGCTGCTACAATAAGTCCAAACATTTCTCTCTCCTTTTTATTTATTACTCTATAACTTTTTCTACTTCCAAAATATTGTCTTTAAGGCCGACAACTTTAACCGTATCAAACGAATTGATCGGGTTATCGCCCTTGTTACGGGCATCTGCAACAGTTAATTGACCGGAAATTTCTATTTCTACTTTGCCGTTCCCTTGCTCGTCAAAGCTTGTATACGCTTTTCCGGTTTTGCCAATTGCAGTAGTTTTATCTTTTTTTACGTTCTTTTCAAGTTTTTTAACACCGAACATCAAAAGCGCAGAAACAAACATAAATGCTAAACCAACACCAACCGCTGATAAAATAGCATTCATATTACTCCAGCCAAATTGATTTAGAGCGGCATAACCCATCCAGCCAAAACCCATTAAAAACGCTAATAACGACTGAACAGATATAAAATTAAACGAAGTATCCGTATCAAATTCGGAATTGAAATCCGCATTAACTTCCGTATCTCCGCCAAATACCATAAATATTATCAATTTTATTACAAAGAATATCGTTGAAAATAAAGCGATATTATAAAATATTTGAGGCATCATACTAAGTGTTGTTCCATCTGCGACCATTACTTTTTTCTCCTTTTATTTACTTTTCTTTGTGTTTTTCTTTTGAGGTTTCACACCTGTTGCATTTTTTATCATGTTTGCCGATGTTTGAATTCGTTTTACACTATATACATCGGGCAATGCCTGAATACAGTTTATAACTTTTTTTAGGGTATCAACATTGTCTAATTGAATACCGATTTCAATAATACCGACATGATTTTTTGTTTTAATATTAGCGTTAACAATGTTCGTATTATTATCAGAAACAGCTGCAATAACATCTTTCAAAAGTCCCAATTTCTCAGCGGTTTCAATTCTTATCGTAGTTGTATATGTTTTATTAGTATTAACACCGGCCCAACGAACATCCATCAAACGTTCCGGCGGAATAGTTTCCAATGTTTTACAATCAGCCCTGTGGACTGTAACACCCTTATTTCTTGTAACAACTCCGACTATCGGTTCTCCCGGAATCGGAGAACAACAACGAGCAAATGAATATAACAAACCTTCCAACCCGATAATATCCTTATCAGATGCTTTTCTTGAAGATTTTCTAAAGCCATCTTCAGGATGTTTTTCTTCAGGTTTTTTCAATTTATTTACGATTTTATTTAATGTAGTTTCGCCATAACCGAGCGCGGCAAATAAATCATCCGCAGACTCATAATTCATAATTTTAGCGACATTATCAAATTCACCTTGTTTTACATATTCATCAAATACTGCTTTCGTAAGTTCGTGTTCAAGACTAGCTTTCCCAAGATTGATATGCTCATCACGTTTATTTTTCTTGAACCATTGTTTAATCTTTGAAGATGCTTGCTTTGTTACAACAAAAGTTAACCAATCAAGGCGAGGAGCGGGTGTTTTTGAAGTCAAAACTTCAACAATATCTCCGTTATTTAACTTTGTACTCAATGGTACTATTCGCCCGTTTATCAATGCACCCACTGTCTTGTGCCCGACATCAGTGTGAATTCTATATGCAAAATCCACCGGAGTAGCATCTTTTGGGAAATCATAAATATCACCGTTCGGGGTAAACGCAAAAACCTGATCCGAAAACAAATCCAATTTTACACTGCTAACATAATCTTTAGCATTTTTCATTTCCTTTTCATATTCAACAAGTTTGTGCAGCCACGAGAACTGTTTATCAGTTGAATTATCTGCTTTTTGAGAACCTTTTTCCTTATAGCGCCAATGTGCGGCAACACCATATTCCGCCGTTTTATGCATATCCCATGTTCTTATTTGAACTTCCAAAGGTTTTAATCTAGGGCCTATAACAGAAGTGTGCAAAGACTGGTACATATTGCCTTTTGGCATTGCAATATAGTCTTTAAATCTGCCGGGAATAGGTTTGAATTGTGAATGAATTATCCCCAAAACCTCATAACATTCTTTTATATTATCCACAATTACACGCACTGCCGTAACATCATACAAATCATTAAATGTAATGTTTTGACGCTTCATTTTGGCATAAATACTGTAATAATGCTTTGCACGACCTGTAATTTGAGCTTTTATACCGCTTTTTTCAACATCATGAGATATTTTATCAATTAGTTCATTAACTGTTTCTTCTCTATCAGCTTTTGTTTGAGCAACAAGTTGTGCAATTTCATAATATTTTTCCGGCTCTAAATATTTTAATGATAAATCCTCAAGTTCAGCCTTTATTTTATAAATACCTAAACGATTAGCCAAAGGAGCAAAAATTTCTAATGTTTCCTGCGCAATTTTTCTCTGCTTTGATGTTTCCATAAAATTCAGAGTTCGCATATTGTGCAATCTGTCAGCGAGTTTTAAAAATATAACCCTTATATCATTTGCCATTGCAATGAAAAGACGTCTGAAATTTTCTGCCTGTCTTTCTTCTTTTGACTTGAACTGCAACTTCCCAAGTTTTGTTACCCCTTGAACAAGATTTAGAACATCTTCTCCAAATTTTTCCTTAATCAGCTCCGGCGAAGTATCAGTATCTTCTAATACATCATGCAAAAAAGCTGCCATAAGTGTATGAATATCAGCTTCTAAATGAACTAATATTTTCGCAACTTCAACAGGGTGAATAATATAAGGTTCTCCGGATACCCTAAACTGACCCTCATGAGTCTTTTTAGCGAACTTATACGCTTTTTCAACTAATGCAATATCTTCCGAAGTATGTCCCTGCTGTTCAAGGATTTCTTTTATTTGTTTAAACGTTTCTATGTCTGACATAACATAAACATAATATAAATTATAATTACGTTTTTCAATAATATTGGAAAAATTTCGTATAAAAATACTAGCCCAATATTAAGCGAAATTAATTTTCATCTTTTACTTTGTCAGGTTGATCAAAATCTTTATTCGCACCATCGAGATCACCAATATGCAATTTTAATGCTGCACGCATATAATACGCAGAAACATTGTGAGGATCAAGTTCAATAGCTTTATTATAATCTGCTAATGCACCCTCATAATCATTTAATTCATATTTACAAACACCCCTGAGTATATAACTTCCGACATTTTCAGGAGCAATAGAAATTGATTTTGAAAAACTCTCTACTGCAGCTTTTTTATCACCCAAAGAGCTCAGTACAGTTCCTTTCCAATAATACAAAAAAGCATTTTCCGGATATTTTGCAATTGAAGTATTTACCTTTTTCAAAGCTGCATTATATTTCCCTTTATTTACCAAAACACCTATTTCTGAAACAATTTTGTCTTCTTCCGGTGTGGAGTTTGCATAAACAGTTAGAGCAGAGGCACAAACAAAGCACAACAACATAACAGCAACTAAGAAAAATTTTTTCATTTCAATTTCTCCTTGAAACTTTCAACCCGAATAAATTATAACACATGCCGACTATAATAACCATACATTTATAAACATTTATTGCAAAGGCATAAAATTTATAGTAGTATGGAGTTAGGAATATACGTTTAATGGAAGGTTTGTTATGTCAATAAAAAAAGTTTTACACTACGGAGAGCCCTCTCTTAGAGAACCATCTAAGGAAGTTCATAAAGTTTCTAAAAAAATTACGGAATTAATTCGGGACTTATTTGATACAATGTACGCACAAAACGGTGTTGGACTTGCGGCGCCTCAAATTGGTGTTAATTTGAGAGTTTTTGTAATTGATGCATCCACAAACGAGGAACCGCTTGAGCCTATGGTATTTATCAATCCGAAAATAATTAAAAAAAGCGGTGCCGTGAAAAGTAACGAGGGTTGTTTGAGTTTTCCTGATGCTTACACAGATGTCGTTCGTTATGAAAATATCATGGTTAAAGCCATAAATGAAAACGGAAAACCTTTTGTTATGGAGGTTAAAGGCGGAAATCTGCTCGCAAGAGCTATTCAACACGAAAATGACCACCTTGACGGGATTTTATTTATTGATCATTGCCTTAATAGATTTGAAACTCAGGAAGTCTTAAAAAAATACAACCTCCCTGACTTAGATCCCGATATGCTTATTGACGAAGAGGAGATGAAATCGCAGCTATGATAAAAGTTGTCTTTTTCGGAACACCGGATATTGGCTTGAAATCACTGGATTATTTGAATAATTCAGATAAAATAGAGATACTTGCGGTTGTAACTCAACCTGACAAACCTGCAGGCAGAGGCCATAAATTGCAAATGTCACCTATAAAAAAATATGCTATTGAACATAATATACCTGTTTTTCAACCAAAATCCATCAGAAAAGAACCCGAAATACAAAGCGAATTGAAAAAATTAGAACCTGATTTTTTTGTAACTTTTGCTTTTGGACAAATTTTATCTCAAGAAGTTTTGGATATTCCTAAATACGAAACAATAAATCTTCACGCCTCGCTACTACCCAAATATCGAGGAGCAAATCCTATTCAAAGAGCAATTATAAATGGCGACAAAGAAACAGGTATCTGCACAATGATAACCGAACTCGGACTTGATTGCGGAGATATTTGCCAAAAACTTGTTATCCCCATTTCTGAAACAATGAATTGTGAAGAACTTTGGGAAGAAATCGGAGAAAAATCTCCAAAAATGCTTGAAGAAACTTTAATAAAGCTAAAAAATGGCGCTCTTACCCCCCAAAAACAATGTAAAGACGGAGTTTGTATGGCAAATAAACTTACAAAAGAAGAATGCCAAATTGACTGGAACAAATCCAATAAACAAGTACACAATCTCGTAAGAGGAATATGCCGAAGCCCCGGAGCTTATTTTAAATTCCAAGACAAAATTATAAAAGTTATTGAAACAAAACCAATTGACGGCAACGGAAAAGTCGGAGAAATAACATCTCATTCTAAAGAAGGTGTAGATATTGCATGTGCAGACGGGCTTGTAAGATTAATCAAGGTTAAACCTGAGGGCAAAGGCGAAATGCTTGCACGTGATTGGTATAATGGTCTTCACAACGTATAAAAGGAGTTTGGTATGATAACAAAAGGTATCAGAGGTGCAATTACTGTTGATAACAATGCTAAATCAGCTTTAGAAAGAGCCACGACAGAGCTTTTGAATGAGATTGTTGCACAAAACTCTATAAAAATTGATAATATTTCTCACGTGATTTTCACTACAACAAAAGACTTGAATATTGATTTTCCCGCAAAATATGCACGAACAACTCTGGGGTGGAAAGAAGTTGCAATGATGTGCTTTCACGAGCTTGATGTTCCAAATTCACTTCCAATGTGCCTTAGAGTACTTGTTGTACTCAACTGCGAAGAAAATTTCAAACCAAAATTTGTATACCTAAAAGGTGCACAAGATTTAAGAAAATAACTTATTCTTTTTCAAATTCAGAAATTGACGGGTCTAATAACCTTCTGCCAACATTATCAAAACTGATAGAACAAAGAGTTTTGTTACCGTATTTAATTATTTTTTCAATTACTCCTCGACCATATCTCGGATGAGTAACAACATCCCCTTGAGCATATCCGAATGCGTCATCTGCAGCTTCTGATTCTACACCTTCTGCCGGATAGATAGGTACAACAGGAGGTTTGTCAAATTCTTCTTCATCTTGACTGTACAAATCGTCCTCGGAAATATCTGCTATATCCTCGCCCTGTGCTTCAGGTTCTTCTAAAGTAGGCAGAGCATCATCAATATAATCCAAATCCTCTTCAGATAAATCATCCTCAACTAAATCTTCTTCAGACAACTCATCTTCAGGCAAATCAAGTTCAAGGGGTTCTTGAAGTTCTGATGCAATCTCAGAAATATTAGGATGCTCCATATATTCCTCATCTTCCGGAAGCCCCTCTGAAACCACTTCATCAAGCTCGTCTTCTTGCTCAACTATCTGTTCTTCTTCTAAATCTTGTTCAATATTTTCTTCTTGCCCGAGCTCATCATCAGACATTATATTTTCAACAGGTTCTAAAATTGTTTTATTCTCAAATTGTTCCGGAATTTCTGATTTTTGAGAATACTGTCCTTGTTCGACTTCGCTATATGATTCTACATTACTTTTTTGTTCGAGTTCTTGTTTAATAATTTGAGCTTCCTGCTGCGCAAAATTTTGGGGTTCAACAACTTCAGACTCAACTATAAACGGTATTCCTTGAGTCAACTTGCCATATATTACAAATTCATCATGATTTAATTTATTTAAAAACGTATTATATGAAGCAAATTCATGCGTAATTGTTTGAGGAGTATACAACACAATATTTTCTGCATGTTCTTTCAATTCTGCAGCGTATTTGTATGCGTGGCTTGCAAATATTGTTGTAAATATGTGACTGTGATTTATAAATTTTCTTATTAACGGCTTATCTGAGTTATCATCGCGAATAGGCACAAAGAAATATATATATCCACTCATCAAATTTAACTCATTATGAATAATATTGATAATTTTGTTTTGCAACGAAGCAGAAAAATCCTTGATATCAACATAAATAGTATTATTTGTGTCAAGCATATTTGCAATAACATTTATTTCTTCTTCACTATTAGCAAACAAATTGCTATCTTTATACTTCAATAATTTATTTTTCAACAATGCCAATTCAGGTATATTATTCTGTTGATATTGAGAAGCTATTACATCAACAAATTTGTCAATAGGCAAAAATTTGTTATCTAAAGTATCGATATACTGTTGAACAGCATAAAAAATATCTTTTATAACAGCTTTTGAATCAGTTCCGATATCAGTCAATTCATTATCAAACAGATAATCAATCATTTCTGAATTCAAAGGTAATTTAAAATCGCGCCCCGGAACACATTTTTTTACATTCTCAAAAAGATTAGCATCATCAATTACAACACTTTTTTCATTCATATTTGCCAACTGATTTACACAATTGGATATAAATGTTCTCTTTTCAAAATCATGATCAGAAAATACAGTCATATTGTGTTCAAAAATAGAAATATCCAAACTTAAAACAGAATCCTCTTGCGCCAAATGCCCAAATTTTACAGCTGTTTCAACCGGGAGTAAGTCTAACAACTCTTGAGCAGGGAGCAAAGATGCCTCTGAATTCATATCAGGTATTGAACCGTCATAATTATCAACTACGCCATCATTTGTGAATGTAAACATCAATTTTGCTATGGCATGTTTTTGTATTTCGTCAATTTTTATATTTATAATTTGGGCGACATAAGAATTTTGTTCGGATGCAAGCACTATAAAACGCCCCAAGACCAACCCTTCATCACTTTCAAACTCTATCTTAACCAAATTATTTCTAATTTCTACTACTTTCATATACTCCCTCATTTTATAGACAGATTGTACCATGAAAAGTCCGTTTTAATATACAATTATTAAGTTAATTAACATTTATAAAGTCTTGCATGTGATTATATATATCTATTGTCATCGGAGAAATTTTCAGATTGCGTTCTACAAGGCTTTTAATAGTTTCTTTGTAGCAGTTTAGCACTGCTTTATCAAGACCGTTTTCTTCTTCCAATAATTCTTTTGTTTTTTGAACATAATCTTCAGTTCTTGTTGCGGGTTCAATTTTGTCCGCAAGAAATATAATCTTTTCAAACGTATTCATATTGACTTTGCCCAAAGTATGCCACCTGATAGCAGTCAAAATTTCTGAATCGGTCACCCCAAATTCATTTTTTGCAACATAAGCACTAACCGGAGCATGCCAAGTTTTTGGCGCAATAATTTCACTATCGCTTACCTGTAAAAAGTTTCTTATAATTTTCAGTTGTTTATCTTTATCAAAACACTTTGCGCAGTCATGCAATAAACCCGTTATATATGCCTTATCAGGATTTTGCCCAAACCTTAGAGCTAAATTTTTTGCACACTCTGCCGTACCCAAAGAATGCTCATAACGCTCTTTGTCCATATTTTTTTTAAGCCATTTTAATATTTCTTTTTCGCTAACTCTTGTATAAACCATTTTGATAAATATATTCCTCTACTTCTTTACATACTATATCACTAATTTGTTCATTATTTTTTATCCTCTGTCGAAGCTCCGTTGAAGATATATCTTCAAATTCCAAAGACTCAATTACAAAATCATAGCCTTTTTTTCTCAATTTTTCAAGTTTATCGGGATTAAAATTATCTTCTCTTACAAACACTATGAAATGAACAAGTTTTTTTAACTCATCAATATTATACCAAGTTTCAATTTTTTCAAAAGCATCAGTGCCGATAATAAAATTTATTTTTTGATTATCAAGATTATACATTTTGATAAGTTCACATATAGTCAAATATGTGTATGAAACACCTTTTCTTCTATATTCAATATCAGATACTTCTATATTTTTATATTGATTTAACGCTGCTTTTACCATATTAAATCTATGTTGAGCCATAGTTTTGTCACAATTTTTGTGTGGAGGATTAAAAGCAGGAATGAATATCAGTTTATCAAACTTGTATTTATCCATAACATATTTAGCAACACGTAAATGCGCATTGTGAATAGGATTAAATGTTCCTTGAAAAACACACAAATTCATACAACGATTTTAGCACAAAATTTGGCAAAATTATTTGAACGGATAATTTTCAGGATACTCCCAGTTATTAATCTGAAGCCATTTGGTGCAAACCGTATTTACTGCTTGACTTTTACAAGAATTTATAAATTTTTCATCAGTGGTAGTACTAGTTACCTCATATCCATATGCACCAAAAAATATACTCTCGTCTCCTAATGATTTACGTCTATCTTTTGGCTCAAAGCAAAAAACAAAATAATATTGATCTGAATTTATTGAATTAGGAAGTTTTGCACCATTTGTATCATATAATACCAATTTACAAGAACTCAATGCAGTATTCTTTCCTAAATTCAAAGACGAGCCATCCGCAAAATATACCGTTTTTGCATCTGCGTCAAGAAACTTATGCCCCATATAACGGTCTAAATCGGATATATACCAATCGTACATAGAGTGTTTAGGGAGTGAAAGATATTTAAATGACTGTCCATTCATACCCATAAGGTCGATGGCATTAGTCATTCTTGAATAAAATTTACGCAGTTTTGCGCTGCGCTCTGTCTGGACTCTTTTATTTATAAGTGTCGGGATAGTCATTGCCGCAATAGCACCAACTATCGTCATTGTTATTAAAACTTCCGCCAACGTAAAAGCCAATATCTTTTTAAATTTCATACAAATTAATCCTCTAAGTATATTTTACCATATTTTTATATTCCTCTCAAGTGAGTAAAAAAATATATATTGACAAGCTAAAAGCAGATATAAAAGCCGGATTGAACAAATAATTTAAAATAGCTGGATTGCTTCGCTTCGCTCGCAATGACAGAGAAACAGACACGCAAAAATTGTAAACAACATTTACCCCCGCACAAACAACTATAGTTGAAACATGTCGTTGCGAGGAAGTCAAAAGATTGACTGACGAAGCAACCCAGCCTATAATACGACTATGAGTGAAGCAATACAATACTACGTTTATATATTATTCAGCAAAAAAAATGGAACATTGTACGTTGGTGTTACTTCTGATTTAGTTAAAAGAGTTTGGCAGCACAAAAACAAATTAGTTAAAGGTTTTACACAAAAATATAATGTTGATAAATTAGGTTATTATGAAATAACTAATGATATTAATTCTGCAATCGCAAGAGAAAAGCAGCTTAAAGCAGGGAACAGGCAGGCAAAACTTGATTTAATAGAAATACATAATCCAAATTGGAATGATTTATATTATGAAATAATTTAAAAAAGCTGGATTGCTTCGCTTCGCTCGCAATGACAGAGAAACAGACACGCAAAAATTGTAAACAACATTTACCCCAGCTCGTTATATTGGTTGAGGATAATTTTTTATTCTTAGTATAAAATAATAAAAATGAGGGAATGAACATGAAAATTGCAAATGATTTAACTGAACTTATCGGAAAAACTCCGCTTGTAAAACTAAATAAGCTAAATTCAAGCCAAGCAGATGTCGTAATAAAATTGGAATATTTTAATCCTGCAAATTCAATAAAAGACAGAGCTGCGTTTCAAATGTTAATTGATGCTGAAAAACAAGGAAAAATTAACCAAGATACAATAATTATCGAGCCTACGAGCGGGAACACCGGTATCGGTCTTGCAATGATATGCGCTATCAGGGGATATAGAATTATACTTACTATGCCCGAAACAATGTCTAAAGAACGCAGAATGCTTTTAGGAGCTTATGGAGCGGAACTTGTACTAACTCCCGGCTCTGAAGGAATGCAAGGTGCTGTTAATAAAGCAGTAGAACTGCATGAAAAATATTCGAATTCATTTATACCCTCTCAATTTGATAATCCATCAAACCCAAAAGCTCATTACTTAACAACAGCAAATGAAATATGGGAAGACACAGACGGCAAAGCAGATATAGTCGTTGCCGGAGTCGGAACGGGCGGAACAATTTCCGGTATTGGTAAAAGGCTGAAAGAATTAAATAAAAATATCAAAATTGTTGCAGTAGAGCCTTTTTCTTCTCAAGTTCTTGCGGGCAAACAAGCCGGAGCTCACAAAATTCAAGGAATAGGCGCGAATTTTAAACCAGATAACTTTGATGAAAATGTAGTTGATGAAATTTTTCCTGTAAAAAATGAAGATGCCATCAATACCGCAAGAAATTTAACACAAAAAGAAGGTATACTCTCGGGTTTTTCAGGTGGAGGGAATGTATTTGCAGCATTAGAACTTGCCAAACGACCGGAAAATAACGGCAAATTAATTGTCGCAATATTGCCTGATTGCGGAGAAAGATACTTAAGTTCAGAGCTATACAATAATTAATAAACAAAAGGCGGCTATGATACGAATGCCGCCTATTAACCAGATTTACACTATGTAAGTGTTCAGAAAGGAAACTATTTACGTTTAACCCTCACCCAAATTTAATTGTGAGAATTGAACGATTTTATTTTTGCCGCGTTTTTTTGCGTTATATAAAGCGTGTTCCGCATAGCGAATAATAGTATTTGCATCTTCTTCCGCATCCGGAATGCAAGGGAATGTTGAAACCCCGCCTGAGATTGTAATAGGATGTTTTTCTTCTTCGCCGGCAGGAATAAATTCCATACGCTCTACTTCTTTTCTAAATCTTTCCGCAAACAAAAACGCATTATCTTCATTGGTGTTTGGAAGTACAACAACAAATTCTTCATCGCCATAACGGGTTAAAATATCTTCTTTTCTGATAACTTGTCTTAATTTATCAGCAATAGATTTTAATAAAACATCTCCCCATTCGTAGCCATATATGTCATTTACTACTTTGAAAAAGTCTAAATCAAATAATAACAATGATAAAGCATTACCATAACGTTTAGATCTGGAGATTTCTTGTTCCATACGTTCTAACAGATATTTTCTGTTATGAAGTCCGGTTAATTCATCAGTTGTAGAAACGGTTTTAATTTTGTCTCTCAATTCTTTGATTTTTAGCATATTTTTAGTACGGACAACAAGCTCTTGATTATCAACAGGAGTTTTCACATAATCAAACGCTATTGCTCTGACTGTCGCACCTTTAAACGCTTCACCGATAAATAATAGCGGATATTTAAACTTTGTAACGGCTAAAACATCTTTAACGTTGGGAACATCTTCAATTATTACGACCCCCGGATTTAAAGTTTCATAATCTTTTAACTTTTCCGCATCTTCTAATCTTATATTAGCATCTTCAATAGAAGAAAGAACTTCTGCAATTTCAGAAGACTTTTTGCTTGTATATATTACGATATTTTTCATACTTCTCCCTCTTTATAACAAAGTATCACATACTTGTATACGTAGCAAAATTGTTAAGTTTGTTAAGAAATAAACGTAGGAATAATTCGAGCACAAAGTAACAAATTATTCTTCCATAGTGTCACTTTCTTTGTTCGGGCAAAGAAAGTGACCCAAAAGAAACCCGCCGACCTGAACTTCGCTTGCTAATAAATTGTAATTGTTCTGCCCCAAGCGGGCAAACTCACTTCGTTCAAACAATGCCCGCTTTGACCTTGCAGAACAAAACATTTATTGCTCGCTACGTAAAGGTCGGGGGGGGGGGGGGTAAATGTTGTTTACATTTTTTGCGTGTCTGTTTCTCTGTCATTGCGAGTGAAGGGGGTAAATGTTTTTGTGAATGGGTGATAATATTTCCTCCCCGACGGGGGAGGTTAGGTGGGGGAATATAAAAAAAATTTCCCTCGCCCCTTTGGGGAGAGGGCGGGGTGAGGGGCTATGCGAACCGTTATTTAGGTTCGCCCGGGATTTTTGCCTGTAAGGCAAAAACGTATGAACAAATTACACCTATATTGTGTGAGCGGAACGATGCCGAAGGCAGCGTAGATAATAGTGTGTTTTTCTTTTCGGTTCACTTTTCTTTTTGCATCACAATCAAAAAGAAAAGTGAATAAAGTAATGGTACGTTTTTATTACGTTCAATAAAAAAGCTTATACATTACGTATAAGCTGACTTAAAGTTTACAACTATCCTATTATAACTCTCTTCTTAAAGTTTTTGCTTTAACTCCCTAAATAAACTAGATATATAATATAAAGCTTTACTATTCTTATTTAAAAAATATCCCTAATCTTCTCACTTACTTATTGTTCAACTTCCCTTTTTTAAAAATTTTAAACCATCACCTCTGTTTCTTTTATACTTCCCAATATATCCCTTAACCAACGAGCTAAATTTTGCTCCTTATTTCATTCCTTCCGTAAATCCGGTAACCCCTTCTTTGATTTCCTTTCGTTTGTATACATACTCTATTCCTAAATTCTGAGCATGGCAAGAGAAAAAAAATTATCATTTTTTTACAATTGACCATGCCCCTTGAATGAGTAAACAAAATTCGTGTTATAAAATCTTAATGAAGAAAATTTAATGAAATCATGTAAAAATTTGAGCATTTTTTATTTGACAATATAAAATTACATACCTTTAAGAATAAGGCATGGCATGATTAGGAAAATGCATGAATTCATGCTAAACTAACCATAAGGAGCCTGTATGAAAGAATTCTTAAAAACAAATAGAATAACCCATAATCTTATGTCCTTTACAGGGTTTAAGTCTATTTATATTTTTTCATTATTGTTAGAAAGCCCTAAAAGCTACAAACAAATTCAAAAAGCAATCGAAGAACACGAATATTTGCGTGAATCTATTTCAATTGATGCAGTGAGAATTTATATTAATTCTCTAAAAAAAATTGGCTGCAAAATTGAATGCAAAAAAATAAATAGAGTTAATTATTACTATATTGATTCACATCCGTTCGAACTCAAAATCGACGATAAACAAGCAAAAAGTATTCTTAAATTATACAGTGCAATTTTAAAAACAATAGATTTAGCAGATTTTATCATTTTACAAAAATTTGTGAATAATTTTTCAAAATATATTGCAAATGATGAGATTAAAAATAAACTTATTACCTCATCACCTGTTAATAATATAGACCCGCAACTTATAAAAGATTTAATAAAATACACTAAAAATAAATCTGAAATAACCGTATTTTATAATTCCCCAAATTCAGGCAAAAAAAATATTACCATTTTAGCAGACAAATTGTATATCAATAACGGAAAACTTTATCTTGGAGGAATAAATTCAGAATACAAAAATTACTCAGGATTTTTGGTAAATAATATCATTAATATTGTAAGTATAAACTTGACTTCAAATACTTTAAAAGTACCGATTTACAACGTTGTTTATGAATTATACAAAACGGATAACACTGTATTTGAAGCACTTGAAACAGAAAAAATAATTGAAGATACGCCGCAAAAAATTATAATAGAAATTACATCAAAAAATAAATTTGATATAATTCAAAGAATTTTATTTCATGCCGGCAAATGCAAAGTCATAGCACCAAAAGAATTTCAACAAGAAATAATAGACACTCTTAACAAAATGAAGGAAGGCTATATTGACTGATTCTAAAAACGAAAAAATAAATATAGGATGTCTGAAAATATTCAAATTGCTTTATCTGTTATATCAAGACAAAGCATATTATAAAGACGTTGTTGAAATATTCAAAGATGAAATAGAAGAAAAATCCCCAAATAATATTCAAGTCATACTGAATAAAAATATGAATGCATTAAAAGTTTTTGGATTAAAAATTCAAAAAGAAAATAATAAATATAAGTTATGCAATAGTATATATTCAATGAAATTAACGGATGAAGATATTAAATCTATCAGCATACTCGAAAATTCGATAAAAGAATTTCCTACTAAAGAAATCAAAGATAGTGCAAGTGCATTTATAAAAGACATTGTTCTCAGAATGGATAGTGAAAATAAAATAAAGCTTAGCAATCTGAACAACAAATATGATTTCTCTTTTTATTACAAAGATTTAAAAGAACAGATAAATAGAGCCGAAGAACTTGTCAAAAAAAATGCTCACGTTGATATTGTGTATTTAAAAAATAATAAAAATTATGAATGCGGCGGAGAAATAAAGGAAGTATTGTATGATTCGAAAAATGTATCAATCATCGTAACAGATATAATAAAAAATGAACGATACATTATTCCGCTATCAAACATTATACAAATGCTTGAATCTCCATCTTTAGCCACAGGCAAAGAACCCACAACAACCGTTGTATACAAACTTAAAAACAGATTAGCTAAAACGTACAAAATTAAAGACAACGAATACTCTCAAGGATTTAATGAAAACGGAGAACAAACAATTGTTTGTAAAAATGAACCTTTTGACAGACTTCTAAATCGGCTTATGAGATATTCTTATAATTGCGAAATCATCAGCCCTAAATTTTTGAGAGAACAAATGAAAGAACTAATAAACGAAGCCCTCAAGCGATATGACAAATAAATTTATTTCTTTTCTTTACGTTCCCTAACAGACAATCTTATCGGAGTACCATAAAACCCAAAAGCCTCTCTTAATTTATTTTCAAGATACCTTTTATAATTGTCTTTCATAAGTTCTTCATTATTTACAAAGAACACAAAAGACGGAGGCTGTACCCCAACTTGTGTTGTATAATATATTTTTAATCTTTTACCTTTAAAACTTGTTGGAGGATTTAGAGCATAAGCTTCATTTATAACCTTATTCAAAAGACCGGTTGAAATACGTTTTTTACTCTCGTTATATATTTTCAAGCTTTCATCAAAAATTTGCCCTAAACGTTGTTTTGTAACAGCACTAATAAATATTTTCGGAGCATAACTTAAAAACGGGATAATTGTTTCTAATTTTTTAGAATATTGATTTATAGTATTAGCTTTTTTATCTTCAATCAAATCCCATTTGTTTATTGCAACAATAATACCTTTACCTGATTCTGTTATTATTGAAGAAATTCGTTTATCCTGCTCTGCAAGTTCACCGCTGCCATCAATTACAAGCAATGCTACATCGCAATCTCTTATTGAACGAATTGCTCTGTCTACTGCAAATTTTTCTACACCATAATCAACTTTTGATTTTTTTCTTATTCCTGCCGTATCGACAAGAGTATAATCAACATCATTATACTTGATATGACTATCAATACTATCTCTTGTTGTCCCTGAAATGTCAGAAACTATTACACGTTTTGTATCAAGCAGGGCATTTACAATAGAAGACTTTCCGGCATTTGGTCTTCCTACTATTGCAATACGAATTTTATCATCTTTTTCTTCTTGCTCAGAATATTCAAAATCTTCTGTTACTAAATCCAATAAATCACCCACACCACCGGAACCGTGAAGCGCAGAAATAGCAATTGGTTCTCCGAGAGATAAAGAATAGAAATCATTTACCATAACCAATGATTCCGGATTATCACATTTATTTACCGCTATAAATACTTTTTTACCGCTGCGACGCAAAATATTTGCAATATCATCATCTATCGGATTTAAACCGTCTTTCCCGTCAACAATAAATATAATCTTGTCAGCTTCCTCACAAGCTAACTGAGCCTGAGAAAATATTGAAACCATAATATCATCTTCGTCACCGGGAATAATTCCGCCTGTATCAATAACCGTAAAACCCTTATTTTGCCATTCAACATCAAAATAAATTCTATCTCTTGTAACACCGGGCGCATCGTCTACAATCGAATTTCTTGAACCCACAAGACGATTTACAAATGTCGATTTACCGACATTTGGCCTTCCAACTATTGCAACTACAGGTTTTCTTTCCATAAATGAAATATTAGCATGAACCAAAAGTGAAATAAAGTTAAAACTAATTAATTCTTTAGTATGTTGACATTAATGTTTATATAATTCTAAAATTATAAAAGATTTTTAGATGCCTTTAATTTAATAATTATATATATAGGAGTTAAGTAAATGTTAACAAAAGAGGTCAATGACTGGATTAAAAAAGTTAAAAAAGGCACTTATTCATCCTGGGACATTATGGAAGAATTTACTCAATTTTCCAAGTATTTAACCAAAGCAGAAATGGTCCAAATCAGTAAAAAATTAAATGAAAATACAAGAAGTTATCAATTTAAATAAATTGAATTAATTATTTCTTTCGGGTAAACTGACCTTGTATGAAAGGGCAAATTTTTAAAATATTTTCAGATTTATATTACGTCAAAAATGCAGACGGAAATATTTTTCAATGCAAAATCAGAGAAGTTTTAAAAAAACAAAAAGCATCCGTTGTCACAGGAGATTTTGTTGAATTTGAAAATAATGTCATTTTGAATATATTACCCCGTAAAAGTTTTATTAAACGCCCCGCAGTTGCAAATGTAGATCAAATTATAATAGTTTCCGCATTAAAAGAACCGAATCTTGATTTTAACCAATTAGACAGATACATCGCTCTTGCAAAATACTATAACATCCCAATTATTCTGTGTTTTAACAAAGAAGATTTAGGCTTGGAAAACGATATGCAAGACAGGATTATATCTATATATGAAGATTTAGGATACAAAACATTATTTACATCTGCACTTGAAAAAAAAGGGATAAAAGATTTATACAAAGTACTAAAAGGAAAGACATCCGCTCTGTGCGGGAATTCAGGGGTAGGCAAATCAAGCCTTGTAAATGCTCTAAACCCTAATGTACACCTAAAAACAAAATCCGTAAGCGATAAAATAAATCGAGGGACACACACAACTCGCCACTGCGAAATTGTAGCATTAGATGAAAATAGCGGAATTATTGATACTCCCGGATTTAGCAACGTAAAATTTGATTTTATATTGCCCGCGCAGGTCGATTCGCTATTTGATGACATTTCAAAATACAACAAAGAATGCAAATATTCAGACTGCCTTCACATAAATGAAACAGGCTGTGAAGTATTGGCAAATATTGAAAATATCCCTCAAAGCAGATATGAAAGTTATTTGTCTTTTGTAAAAGAAGCATTCGAATACAAAGAAAAAGTGAAATATAACGGAAGAAAGACAGAATCTCACCAAAAACTTCACAATAACAAATCCATTGTCAAAATAAGTGAAAAGAAAAGACAAGGCTCAAGAAACACACGAAAACAAATGATATACAAGGAACTTGAAAACAATGAAAATGAATAATTATATCAAACTTATTGATGATAAATTAGATGAATATATTCAAATAGAAGAACCGCAAAATCTTTTCAAATCAATGAAATACACCGTAACACTTCCGGGCAAAAGATTAAGACCTATTATGTGTATGGAAACGTGTTCTATGCTTGGCGGAGATTTTGAAGATGCAGTACCGACAGCCTGTGCAATCGAAATAGCACATGCAATGACTCTTATCCACGATGATTTGCCTTGTATGGACAATGATGATTACAGACGAGGAAAACCCTCTAATCACAAAGTTTTTGGAGAAGCTATCGCAACCCTTGCAGGAGATGCTCTTATCACGTTTGCTCCGCAAATAATAACTAAATATTCAACAAACCTATCCCCCATCACAATTTTAAGAGTCATAAATGAATATTTTAACTATATCGGAGCAAGAGGAGTAATAGGCGGACAAGTTGCAGACATTGAATCGGAAGGTAACAACAATATCCAAAATAAAAAGGAAGTACTGGATTATATACATACTCACAAAACATCAGATCTGTTTCAATTGTCAATAAGAACCGGAGCTATCATCGCAAATGCAAGTGACGAGCAATTAAAACTTCTAACAGATTTTGCCAAAAAACTCGGAATTGCATTTCAAATAGCCGACGATATATTAGATGAAATTTCAACATTTGAAAAGATGGGAAAAACTCTCGGCAAAGACAAACAAAGCGGCAAACTCACGTATGTATCATTATACGGGCTTGATGAGTCAAAATGTAAATTATCTTGCATGTTAAAAGAATGCCGTGATATAATGAGAACGCAGAATATAAAATCCGAAATATTCGAACAGATTATACTAAATATTGAAAAGGGAGCAGAGATTTAATGTTTTTAGAAACCTTTAAACAAGTTATTGCAAATAACGGATATGAAGTACTTGCTTGTGGTCTTTTAGCCGCACTAACAGGGCAAATTATAAAATTCATTTTATTTACCGCAAAAACAAAAAAAATAAATTTTAAAATATTTACAACTACAGGCGGAATGCCAAGCACTCACTCTGCGGGTGTAATGGCACTATCCACAATCATTGGTATTCTTAGCGGCTTTGATTCTATTGAATTTGCAATAGCATTTGGTTATGCTCTTGTCATTATGTATGATGCCGCAGGTCTTCGCAGAGCTGCCGGCAAAACAGCCGCAAGCTTAAACAAAATGATGGAAGAATTTTATAATCATGACTTAAGAGCTGTTGGCGGGAAATTGAAAGAACTTCTCGGGCATACTCCTTTTGAGGTTTTTGTAGGAGCCATATATGGTATAACTTTTGCTTATATTTTCCACTCTTATATTGCAGGGTAAGCAATATTTTTGTTAGGCATTAAGCATTTCTCTGCTTAATGTTTTTTCCCAATTATAAGCTTTCTCAATACTATAATTTAAACTTTTTTCAGGTACCCAATTTAACACTTCTTTCGCTTTTCTGTTATCAGCAACCAAACTTGCAGGATCCCCCTCACGTCTTGAACAAATCTCTACATCAATATCTTTTCCTGTCACCATTTCACAAGCACTAAATACTTCCTTAACAGTGCTGCCGTCACTTGTACCCAAATTAAAATAATTTGTTCTACCACCATTATTTAAATACTCAAGAGCTAAAATATGAGCTTTAGCAAGATCTTCAACATTTATATAATCCCTTACACAAGTACCATCTTTTGTATTGTAATCAGTACCATACATTTGGAATTTTTGGCCGCCTGAAAAAGTTGATTTTAAAATATTAGGGATTAAATGAGTTTCAGGGTCATGCCATTCTCCGACTCTATTTTGAGAATCTGCACCTGCAACATTGAAGTAGCGTAATCTTACAGATCTCAAACCATAAGCCCTGTCATAATCATCCATAATTTTTTCTATCATTAATTTTGATTGCCCGTATGGATTAATTGGATTTTGCGGATGATTTTCATCAATAGGAATATACTCAGGCTCACCATAAGTAGCAGCAGTCGATGAAAATACAATCTTTTTAATATCATATTTTAACATTGAAGAAAGCAAATTCATTGTTCCTCCAACATTATTCATATAATATTTTTGAGGATTTTTAACAGACTCTGCAACTTGAGAAAACGCCGCAAAATGTATGACGGCATCAATAGAATACTTCTCAAAAACAGAATTTATATCAGATAAATTATTTAAATCGCCTTTCACAAATTCTACACGACCATATTTCTTCAGATTTTCAACGATCTCTATATGCCCTGTACATAAATTATCAAAAATAACAACATCATGCCCGCCCTCTAATAAAGCTAAAACACAATGGCTGCCTATATATCCTGCGCCACCTGTGACAAGTATCATTTGTAAACCTCCTCAAAAACTTCAATTGCTCTTTCTATTGCTCTATCCATATTATAATATTTGTAATCTCCAAGACGGCCTAAAAAATACACATTTGCGTCTTTTTTTGATTCTTCTAAATATTTATTATACAATGCGTCATTTTCTTCTTTAGGAATAGGATAATATCTTTCATTTTTACCCAGTTCAAAGAACTCAGAATACTCTTTTGCAATAACTGTTTTATCGGATTTATCATCAAGATAATATTTATATTCATGAATTCGTGTAAAATCATAATTACAAGGATAATTAACGCATGCACTTGATTGATAATATTCTTTGTCATATGTTTCAAATTTGAAATTTACACTTCTGTAAGGCAATTGACCAAATTTGTAATCATAAAATTCATCAATCGGTCCGGTGTAAAATATTCTCTTAAAACCCTTATCCTTTAAATCTTTATAATCTGTGCCGAGTTTTAGGGTAATATTTTTATTATCAAGCATTCTTTCAACAACTTTAGTATATCCCTCTAACGGAATACCTTGATATTTATCTTGAAAATATCTGTTATCTTTGCTCAAATATACCGGGACTCTCGCTGTCACGGCATCATCAACATCCTGAGGAGAAACACCCCACTGTTTTGTTGTATAGTGCAAAAATATTTTTTCATATACATAATTTGCCAAGAATTTTAAATCATCATCATCCTGTTTTTGGAATTCCAATATCGGAACTTTTGTATTTATTTCAAAAACATCAAGTAATTTCTCTTCCAATCTGCGGGCAAAAGATTCCGGAAAAACATCATAAAGAGTATTAAAATTAAAAGGTATATGGGTTTCAATACCATCTAAATACCCCACCACTTTGTGCATATACGTATTAAAATCAGTAAACTTTTTCATATATGCCCAAACTTTTTCAGAGTTTGTATGAAAAATATGAGAACCGTATTTGTGTATCATAATACCGTTCTTATCCCTAAAATCATAACAATTTCCCGCTATATGATTTTTTTTATCAATAACAAGAACACTTTCACCGAGTTCACCCGCGATTAAATTCGCAATTACAGCACCTGAAAAGCCTGCCCCTACTACAAGATTTGTCGATTTAATATCCATTTATATCCCCTTTACATTTTTATAATACCATAAATTTGATATTTTGTTTAGGTTTGCTATTTTTGATGATTTTAGTATAATTAAGGTAATTAGAGGGATATTTATATGGGACAAATTATAAACAGAACACATATTGCGGATTTTGTACAAAAAATACACGAAAGTGGTAAAACTGTCGTTGCAACTAATGGTTGTTTTGATATTTTGCATGTCGGGCATGTCAGATACTTACAAAAAACAAAATCTTTTGCGGATTATAGTATTGTTCTTCTAAATTCCGATAGCTCAGTAAAAAGTATTAAAGGGCCTGACCGCCCAATAAATAACGAACGTGACAGAGCAGAAGTTTTGTGTGCACTGTCTTGTGTAGATTATGTTGTAATATTCGATGAAAATTCTCCGGGCAGCTTGCTGGATGAAATTAAACCAGACGTATACACAAAAGGCGGAGATTATACTATGGAAACTTTGCCCGAAGCGGATATTATGAGAAAAAATAACACAAAAGTTGAATTTATAACCTTTGTTGAGGGAAAATCTACAACAGAAACTATAAATAAAATTAACAAATTGCAAAAATAATAACGCTTGAAGAAAAAGTTATGCTATAATAAAAACAAAGTTAGGGGATATATAAGGAGAGGATTTATGAAATCATTTACAGTAGAAGAAATTACACAAATTGTCGGCGGTATGCTTACTAAAGCTCAAAGTCCGTCAATTACGAGGATTGCTCCGCCTTTATTGTGCGAAGAAGATACTTTAGCCCTTGCTCTTGGAGAAGAAGAAATTGCAAATCTTGCAAAATCAAAAGCTAAAGCAGCATTAGTACCTTTAGGAGTACAAATAGATGGTTTTACAACAATCGAAGTCGAAAGACCAAGACTTGCAATGATGAAATTATTAAATTTATTCTACGTTCCTCCTGTTGTAAATAAAGATGTTCACCCGACAGCAGTAGTTGATCCTAGTGCAAAACTGGGTGCAAATGTTTGCGTTGGGCCAAACGTTGTTATCGGACCAAATGTAGTTGTAGGTGACAATACAAAATTACTTGCTAATGTTTATATCGGAAGCGGAGCAAAAATAGGAAATAACTGCTTCTTCCATGCCGGTGTAAATATTGGTGACAGAGTCCAAGTCGGGAATGACGTAATTCTTCATCACGGAGTATCCCTGGGAGCTGACGGTTTCAGCTTTGTAACAGAAAACCCTAACAATATTGAAAACGCAAGAGAAGACGGAGAAATCAAAAAAGATAATTCCAATCAAGTAATTTTCAAAATTCCTTCAATCGGTTCCGTTATAATAGGTAATAACGTTGAAATCGGTGCAAACACAGCAATAGACAGAGGTACTATTGAAAATACTATAATTGGCGACAATACAAAAATTGACGACCTTGTAATGATAGGGCACAACTGCCGCGTAGGTCAAGGTTGTTTAATTGTTTCTCAAGTCGGCATTGCAGGAAGCTGTGTAATCGGTGACAGAGTTGTTATTGCGGGGCAAGCAGGACTTGCTGATCACATTTCTATAGGCAACGACACTATCGTCGCAGCAAAAGCAGGGGTTTCTAAATCATTCCCTGAAAAATCAATCGTTGTTGGTTCACCTGCTATGCCGAGAAAAGATTTCATAAAACAACTAAAAGTTATGAAAGATGCACAAGAAATCTTTGCGAAGTTCCGCAAATTCGAACCATTACTAAAAGAATTTGAAGAAAATTCTGCAGCAAAGGTATAACAAATAATATTTATGGCCACATTAAAAAGAGAACTAAAAATAACCGGCAACGGTCTAATGAAAAATAAACCGTGCGAAGTTATTATAAAACCATCAAATTCAGGGCAGATAAGATACTTTGTCAAAGACAATGAACCTTTTACTGCAACTGTTGAAAATGTTTTGGCAACTGATCATTGTGTTGTTTTGGGTAACAAAAAGACTAAAGCAATGCTAACAGAGCATCTTTCTGCAGCTTTAGCATTCTGCCATATAGATTCTGTAGATATTTATATGAGCGAAGAAGAAGTTCCTATACTTGACGGGAGTTCAAAAGAATGGGTCAAAGCATTTAAAGATACAGGGATTGATAAGCCTTTATTTAGCAAAAACAAGCAATATACTGTATCAGAACCGGTTTATTATCTTAACGGTAAAACCAGTTTGGTAGTTTTGCCTGATAAAGATTTATTTATTTCTTATGCCGTGAATTATGATCACCCAAAAGAAAACAGACGCTTTGTCAATTATGATCCAAAAAATCAAAATGAAATAATTGAAGCCAGAACTTTTGGTTTTTACAGGGATTTGAAAAAATATCAAATGCTCGGCTTTGCACAAGGTGCAAATATAGATAACACTTTAGGTTTTATGGACGACGGGGGATATTCAACAGAGTTGCGATCTGAACTTGAACCTGTAAAACACAAAATGCTTGATTTAGTTGGTGACTTTTATTTGACCGGAATAAATCCTCTCGATTTGAAATGCCAAATACTTGCCAAAGAAGCAGGACACGCCGTTCATGTGAAATTAGCAAAAATATTAAAAGAAAAAATTATTGAAATATAAAGGAGAAAACAATGACAGAAGAAATGACTCAAGAAGCATTCAGCATGGACATTATGGAAATAATGAAAATGCTTCCTCACAGATATCCGTTTCTACTTGTAGATAGGATTACTGAATGTGTTCCGGGCAAATACTGCAAAGGATACAAAAATTTAACCATGAATGAAGAATTTTTCCAAGGGCATTTCCCGGGAAATCCTGTAATGCCAGGGGTTCTTCAATTAGAAGCAATGGCTCAATGCTCTGCACCGATTTTGTTAAAATTACCTCAATTCCAAGGTAAATTAGCTTTATATGCAGGAGTTGAAAATGCAAGATTTAAAAATATTGTAAGACCGGGCGACAAATTTGAAATGTCAATTGAACTAACTAAGTTAAAAGGCCCTATCTGCAAAGCTCACGGTGTAGGTACAGTTGATGGCAAAGTTTGTGTTGAAGCAGACATGACTTTTGCACTAACATAATAAAATTTTGCACAAATAAAAACGGTTGACACAACAGTCAACCGTTTTTTATTAGTTATAATTCTTAAATTAAAAATCTTTATCAACATTACCTATACGGTACATACTAACAAAATTGTCATAAGACATATCTAATGCATCATCCAAATCAACACCGGCATCTATCCAGTATTTCAAATCTCTATCAAATGACTTGTACTTGTCAGGATTTAAACGAGCCATTGCAGTTTTGCCTTCAAAAATATTCACTACATCTGCTTTTGGACGTTTAATAAGACCTGCCACAACTGATTTTATTGTATCAATAATACTATCTGCAGCTTTTCTTATTGCTTCTTCTGATGAACGAGTTGATAATTTTTGTTTAATTATATGACGGTCATTTGAACGAATAAAATTACCGCTGTACGGATCCATAACACGTACATCTATTTGAGAATCATTTTTACCCGGCAACACATAAACGTCAACATCTTGATCTTCTAAAGTTTGATATGTATCATCGTATTTTAAAGAATCACAAAATTTATCAGATAAGTCCATTTGTTTGTTATTCATTTTTGATGTGGCAACTTGTAAACTGCCAAATGATGGAGAAACACTATTAATATTCATTAATTACCTCTTTTCCCGGCTTTCACTTTTATATTTACTTTTAACGATTCTGCTAAATAATCGCATAAATCAGCAAGAACTTTTTTTTGTTTTTTAACAAAACTTTCTTTTGTATCTGTTAATCTAAACGTTGTTTTTAGCATAGCGTGATTTTTATTAGCATAAGAATCATGAAAAATATCATGAAATGCAACAATAATAGAATTGTCTTTACCCGGCATAGCCGTCAAATCAACCATACATTCATCTGCTTTTTTGAATATATCTGATTTTTCAACACTATGAAAAACTTTTTCAGCAAGTTCAATTTGTTTTCTATTCATTAGGCAAGGTATATAATCAAAACCTTGGAATGAGGGGGATGTACTATTTAAAATTTGCATTGAATAACCTTTCTTTTTACAACGGTAGGACATTTACATGAAAAATAAACAAAGAAAAATTTGACAATTTATATGGTAATATTAATTTTTGTAAACAAAATATTAAATTATGAAATTATATAATTTTTACATACTTATTATATATGTAACATTAAAAGACACGAGATATTAAGAGAGAGAGATTCCGTTTAAAGAGTAAGAAGAGAGAAAACATCCTATTCCTAAATTCCTAGAAAGATTTTAACCCGCTTAAATATAAGCGGGTTTTTATTAGGGGTAAATTAAGTGCTGATAATGGTTAGGGTTTTATACACATTATTGCGTAAAATAATATATTATATTACCTTGACTTTTAGGTTTTTACGGGTAATATTGTACTGTCATTATCACATTGGAGAAAAGAAATGTTAGAGAAAGTAGAAAAATTTCAGGTTTTATTATTAGGTTTGGTCCTTGCTATCGGCGGAATTTGTGCCACAAAAATTATTTCATCTTCTATATCAAAAGATGTTATCACCGTAACGGGTTCATATTCTCAAAATGTAGTATCTGACCGCGGTTCATACGAATTTGAGGTTAATGCAAGAGGAACTTCCAGAGCAGATGCTTATGCTACTTTGAAAAAACAAAGACCACAAGTCGTTGCATTTTTAAAATCACAAGGTTTTAAAGAAGAAGACATTGAAGAAAAATATATTAACGGCTACAACATATATGAAATAACTTACAACGGCGTTTCCACAAACAAAATTGTAGGGTTCAATGCAAGCCAACAGTACGTTGTTAAGTCAGATGATGTAAATAAAATCAAAAAATTATCAACTGATATCAACTCCTTAACTGAACAAGGAATTGATGTAAGCGGATATGCTCCATCATATTTTTATTCAAAACTATCTGATTTAAAGGTTGAAATGCTTGAAAAAGCTACAAAAGATGCAAAGCAAAGGGCATCTGCAATGTTAAAAGCAACACACAATCAGGTTGGCAAAATTCAATCACTTCAAATGGGTGTATTCCAAATTACACCTGAAAATTCTAATGATGTTTCAGATTCAGGTATCAGCGATACAGCTTCTATCAATAAAAAAGTTACATCAGTTGCAAACGTAACATTTAGAATTAAATAACAACATCCAGAAGATTACCGTTATTAGATATAAAATCCTGTATAAAAGCTTCTTTTTGAGATTTATCCTGCAAAGAACGCAGTTTTTCCAAAATCGGGGCAAGTACAGGATTTTTTAACTCAATTTCCTTAGCAAGAATTGCTGCACGCCCTTGATAACCGTACTTACCAGGGAATTTTTTTTCAATAGAAGTACACAATCTCTTAGCATCAGGATACACTTGAATACCTGATGCTGATTTTAGAAATTCTGATGCGGGAATTTTTTGGCCAAACGATATATTATTCATATGCATATTAAAACATAACAAATTTTTTTTTGCTAAAATGACTTTATGAGTTTGCTTTTTGACTATGATAAATCGTACAAAACTGTTATCGGAACAGATGAAGCAGGCAGAGGCCCTGCTGCGGGCGGAGTTTTTGCCGCATGCGTATATTTTCCTGAAATAACAGAAGGGCTGATAAAAGATTTGTCAAAGCTGAACGATTCTAAAAAACTCTCTAAAAAAATACGAGATGAGCTTTTTGATGTAATTAAAAACAACACAATAAACTCAATAATATGCACTGAAGTGGAAGAAATTGAAAAAATTAATATACTGAATTCTTCACTCAAAGCAATGAAAATATCTTGTGAAAACGTCATAAAAGAAGCAAAATTAACAGATTTTATTACACTTGTTGACGGCAACAAACTCATAAAAAATTATACATACCCCCAAAAATTTGTCATAAAAGGAGATGCAACCTCTGCATCAATCGCCGCGGCGAGTATTTTGGCAAAAGTTACCCGTGACAGATATATGGAAGAACTTGCGCAAGAATTCCCGCAATACAAATGGGATAAAAACGCAGGTTACTTAACAAAAGAGCACCTTGAAGCTATCGACAAATACGGACTATGCAAATACCACAGACCGTCATTTTTGAAAAAACATTTTGAAAAACAAAAACAATTGACACTGTTTTAAATTCGCAGAGCTTAATTTTATTTTTCATTAGTTTAACATTTATTTACAAATCATAAATAATTTTTAAAGTTTTGCTCCGAGTCAACCGATAACAAATTTGTAATCAGTTAATTATGGAGTAACCCCACAATGATAAAGAAGATAACAACACCATCCACTAATAGATGCGAAAGTGTTGAATTAATATTAAGAGGAGCTAAAAAACGCAGAACTTTAGCATACGCAAATGCAGCTGAAGTAAATTCCGCATCAGGAATTAAAGCAAATCTGCGTGCTGTGAAGTAAATAATTTACTAAGGAGTATAAAAGCTAATAAGAAGAGAGTTATATTATAAACCGGCCCTAAAAAGCCGGATTTTTATTGGGGTAAATGTACGCTGCCAAAGGTTGCGCGAGGTTCAACTGTTATTGTGAGCTTGGGGGGGGGGAAAATGTTGTTACCATTAGTTGTGCACACTAAAATTTGTCATGCTGAATTTATTTCAGCATCTCCCATTGGGTAAATACGACAATATCTTGTCAACACTTTTATCGGTATTGCAACTAATCTAACTTATCCAATATAAACTTACCTATTTTACCTTCTCTAAAATCGCGCAAAATATAAACGGAAGTTCTTTCTCTGTCGGTGCTGCCGCCTGTTAACAACCAATTACGTTCAATAGAGATATTATCTATATTAAGCTCCAAATCTTCCGGAAGCTTGTAAAATTCCCTAAAAATCTTCTGTTGATTATCGTCCAAGATATTTAACAATTCTTGTGCGACAATCTCATTTGAATACGCATTTTCGCTTACAGAATTAACAAAAGCCAATTTTTTTGCGATTTCTTGATCCTCTTGTTTCATCGGAATAATCCCCGGAGTATCCAAAAGCTCCAATTGCGGGTTAATTCTTACCCATTGCTGCTGCCTTGTAACACCGGCTTTTGCGCCTATCTTCGTTTTAGACGAGCGAGTAAGTTTATTGATAATACTGGATTTTCCAACATTAGGAAGACCGGCAACCATTATCCTTGCAGGCCTGCGCAATAACCCTTTTGCCATAAGCGCCTGAATTCTCGGTTCTGAAAGCCGTATTGCTTCTTTTATAATTATATTTAAGTCCTTGTTACTTTTTGCACTCGTCGGAATAACAGTAACGCCAAGTTCTGAGTGCAAATACTTCACAAACTTATCTAACTCGTTTTTATCAACCAAATCCGATTTATTAATCAACAAAAATCTGGGTTTACTGTTAAGTAACCCAGATATATTGTTGTATCTGCTTGATAAAGGTATTCTCGCATCAAGAACTTCTATTACGGCATCCACTAAAGAAAGCTGCTCTTTCAGTTTCCTTTCGGCTTTTGCTATATGCCCCGGATACCAGTGAATATGAGTCTTATCTTTTTTCAATTTTTTCCTTAATACGAGTTGCCTTACCTGAACGTTCTCTTAGGTAATATAATTTAGAACGTCTAACATCACCATGTCTTAGAACTTCAATTCTGTCGATTCTTGGAGAGTTGATTAAGAATACACGTTCTACACCAACACCTTGGAATACTTTTCTTACAGTGATTGTTTTGTTAAGACCTGAACCATGCATTTTGATAATTGTACCTTCAAATGCCTGAATTCTTTCTTTATTACCTTCTACGATTTTTACGAAAACTTTAACACTGTCACCTGCGCTGAAATTTGGCAAGTCTTTTGTTAAATATTCTTTTTCTAATGCATCAATAACAGGATTATTCATTTTTTGCTTTCCTTTATATTTCTAACTGCTACTTATTTTTTTAATTCCTTAACTTGCGCTATACAGACTTTTTCCACATTAAAATCCACGCAAGTGCACGTTTGCATTCTCGATAGTATAATAAAAAATTTTTATTTTCAAGTCGATATTTGCAGGATATTACCATTTGTTAATAATTAAAATTTTAATAGCAATTTTTTCTTTTAGAGTTTTTATTTTAATCGAGAATAGTTATAGGAGCCACAAAATAATAAACAATGTACAAAATACCCCGATCAATTTCACTGCAAAACTTGATGTTAGACAAATCAAATATAACAAAGAGCGTTGGGAAAATATCGCCAAGATTTTTGAAATGAACACGAAAAAAATAAATGATGAATTCGAACTTTCCGAACGCAGCAGTTATCCTCTTAATTATCCTCCCTCATTACACTTAGACGCATACACATCTCGAGAACAAAAATCAATTAATGAACATTGTGCAGACACTTTTGGCGAACATATGAAAAGTTTTTATGAAAATTCAGACGAAACTATCGCCAAAAAACTTGAAAAATTACTAAGAATTTTTAGAAGAGAAGACAAAGATAAAGAAATTGCAAGAAATTTCTTCTCCGAAATTCAAAAAAATGACAAACATAATAATGCAACCGGATTTAATGAAAAATTTTGGGATGTTATTACAGAAAAACTTGAAGTAGACACAAGATTATCTCTCGATAGAGATTCTGTCCTTAAAAGATTTAATGTTTACTAAAATATTTACAAAATCCCGTCCTAAATACGGGATTTTTTATGGTATATTTTAATTATGAGCGGCGATTATAAAAAATTATTGAATAAGAAAAAGAAAAAATATTGTGACCCAAAAACAATGGGGGTCAATATTGATAAAAACGAGTATTATGAAATCATTTTGTCAAATTCTGCACATCCTGAACAAATAACGAACGAGAAATAGAATAATATCTTTTGAGAAAATTTTTCATGACCACTTTACATTTTTTTACCGTTATATTATAATGCTACTGATGTTGGTTAACTCGTAGTAAAAAAAGAAAAGAGGAAGTACAAAAATGAAAAAATTATTAGCTGGCTTATTAGTCGCAGGTATGCTTTCAATTACTACATCTCCTGTATTAGCTTATGCAGGTATCAACGATGTTGATGCTAACTACTGGGCTCAAACAGAAATTGCTAGTGTTGTAAGCGATTCAGTTATGTTTTTAAACAATGGTAAATTCAACCCTGAACAAAAAATTTCAAGAGTTGATTTCGTTACAGCTTTATTAAAAGTTTTAGGTCAAAGCAATGCACCTGTAGTATCAGATGTTGCATTCTCTGACGTTGCTAAAAAAGGCGCAGATCACGATGCAATCGTTAGATCTCAACAAATCGGTTTAGTTTATGGTTATCCGGATGGAACTTTCAGACCTCAAGGTAACATCTTGAGAGATGAAGCTCAATCAGTTATGAGCCACATCACTATCGACGGAACAGTAAATCCTGATATCGTTGCTAGATACTCAGATGCTGCTAAAGTTCCTGCATGGGCTAAAAATGTTTACGCTAAAACATTATCTTATGGTATTTACGTAAATCATCCAAATGAAAATGAATTAAGACCAACTGAAGATTTAACTAGAGCTGAAGCTGCTGTATTATTATACAGATTAAGCAAAAAATTAGACTTAGTTAAAGCTCAATACAAAGGTGCTGAAACTGTTTTAGGTACTGAACACCTTAACGTTACTAAAAAAGCTCCAAGCAATGAAGTAACAGTTACAAATATGAGAAATATCGTTAGAGAAGGTAACGTATTAGAAATGGAATACACAGATTTATTCAAATCTAAACTAGCTTCTGCTGGTGATACTGTTACATTCACTAACCCTGAAGATATCGTAACAGAAGAAGGAACAGTTGTATTCCCAGCTGGAACTACTTTCTACGGTACAGTTCTTGATGTTCAAGACCCACAATGGTTCAACAAAAATGCTAGAGTTTATACTCAAATCACAAAAGCTGTTCTTCCTAACGGTGTAACAGCTGATATGAACGCTAAACCATTCTACAAAGATTATGCTTTGAAAGAAGGTCCTTGGATGACAGCTGGTAAAGTTGCTCTTTACACAGTTGGTGGTTCAGCAGTAGGTACCGGTGCAGGTGTTGGATTCTCATTCATTCCTGATCCTGACAAAGTAGGTACTGGTGTTGCTATCGGTACTCCTGTTGGTGCAGGCGTTGGTTTAATCACAGGTTTCGTAACTCCTGGTTTGAACTACGTTGCTCACGAAGGTGAAGAAATCCAAGTTATCTTATTAGATGACGCTAGCGTTGCTAAGTAGTCTTTAATAAATAATAGAGATATAAAACAGACTTTGAGAATTTCTCAGAGTCTGTTTTTATATTAATCATAAATAATTAAAATGATACAAAAATGCCGTAATTAAAAATTACGGCGAGTAAAAGGATAAACAAACACGAGAAATTCTGTATATCTATGAAATATAACATGCCAATAATTCTTGGCCGGACTCTTTCATTTTACGCAAAGCGCGAAGTTCGGTTTGCCTGATACACTCTTTTGTAACACCATAAAGATTACCGATTTCTTCAAGAGTATATTTTTCACTGTCACCAAGCCCGAAACGCATTTTAACAACTTCTTGCTCTCTATCTTTTAATGTTGAAATAACATTATTGATATCATTTTTTAATGATTGATACTCAATATTTTCAGATACCAAAGTTTTTTCATCCGCTAATATATCAGCCACATTTAACTCTTTGCCATCATTTTTTTCGATACCATTTTCAATAGAAACAGTTTTTGTATACGCAGATAAAAACATTTCTATCTTATCAGGAGAAATTTTCATTTTTTTAGCAACATCTTCCAGTTTCACATTTGAATTCGATTCTTGCTCCATTCCTGATTTTAATTTTGAGTATTTTGACAATGTTTCCTGAATATATACAGGAATTTTCATGCAGTGTGATTGTTCTGAAATAGCCTTGAACATTGCTTGTTTAATCCACCAGCCTGCATATGTGGAAAATTTAAATCCAAGTTTGTAATTAAATTTGTCAACCGCAGCCATTAGCCCTAAATTACCCTCTTGAATTAAATCTACAAACGGCAACCCTGACATATGAATTGTTTTTCTTGCAATAGTAACTACGAGTCTCAAATTCGCTTGAATAAGCTTTTGTTTTGCTTCCAAATCGCCCTGTTCAATTTTTTGTGCAAGCTCTCTTTCTTCTTCTACTGTCAATTGCGGGTAAGCCATGATTTCACGAAGATAAGTATTTAACTCATCATTCTCATCTCTTGGAACACTTCTTCTTTCTACTCCGGCATAATTAGTCTTTAATTCTACAATTCTTTCTACATTGCTCATAATTAAACTCCTCTTATTATCACAGCATAAATCTTGCGGTCTTATCAGTCCGCATGGGGAAGGGTAAACACGATTTCTTATGGGGTATATACTTAGTATATACTATCGTATATAATTTTGCAAGTCATGTGTTAAGTTTTGTTAAAACGCATAAAGAAAAATGCCCATTTTACAACATTTGAATATTGTTCATACTATAATGAGTTTGGGGTAAGGAGAGAGATATGAAATTATTTAAGAATATAAATTTTACAAATGTTGTTATTATAACATTATTAGTATTGTCTTTGTTGATAAATGTATATTGCGCATACAATACATATAAAGTAGAGCGAATTCTTTCAATCGCAATTGGAGGACAACCGGCAGCAAAACCTCAAAAAAGACCGTCAGATTATAAAATCGGTATGGATTACGAAAAAGCCGTAAAATCAGAAAAGCCTATGATGCTTCTATTTTACGCAGATTGGTGTCATTTTTGTATAGATTTTATGCCAAAATATGAGGCGCTATATAAAGAATACAAAAACAAATATAATTTTGTAAAAATTAATGTAGAAGATCCACAACATGCTGCAGAAGTTGAAAAATACGCAATTACCGGTTTCCCTTCAGTATTTTTAGTAAACACTCAAAAAGATACACATATCCAACTTGATAATAGTACATTTGGGGAAATCAAAAATTTGGAAAAGAATTTAGAAGATTTTTATAAGGAAAATGTCAAATAAAATTAGAGTCATGTATTAACAATTTAATACATGACTTTTATTTAATGAATGATTTGTTATAATGTTAATGTTCTGCATTAGAAAGGGGTAAAATATAGAGAATAACAGGGGTTTAGAATTGTTAAAATTTGTTTACATTTTAATAAAAAACTAGCAATTTTTTTTCTTTTTAAGACTCTATATATATGGAAGGTGTGTAAGTATATGAAAGTAGACAACATTCAGAATTATTATTTAGGGGCTATGAGTTCAACTCCAACAAGGAGTTTAATGAATAATACTGCCAGCACGGTATCATATTCTTCAGCTCCTGCTTTTACAGGTAGTAAAATTAGCCTTATTGACAAACTTTTCCCTTTGAAAATCAGCAAAACAACAAAGGAATTGCTAGAGTATTTTCCTAAGGGTGAAAGAAAGGCATACGAGTGGATGAACCGACTCGGAGATTGGGCAAAAGGCGAAGCTGCAGGTATTGGTATTACCGCAATTGGTACAGGGTTGGTTGCTCCTTGGCCTATCGCATTTAACCCAATTGTAAACCACAAGCTCAAAAAAGAGAATGCAACACCTGAACAAATAGAAGAAAAACATAAAACACAAAAATACAGTGCTTGGCGTCAACCGGTTTCTGCAGTATTAGCTGTATTTTTCCAATTAGGAGTTCAAAAACCGATTGAAAACGCATTAAAATATATGACTAACAACCCTGATACAAAATTTGAAGGAGTCTTTAACCAAGCATTTTTAAATGACGAAAAATATCTCGAAAATGTTGTTAAAAAAGAATTAAAAACAAAAGATAAAAATAAAATTAAAGAAGAAGTTGCAAAACGACTTGATAAACAAATTTCAGATGTAATTAACGCAATTAAAGGGGCTAAAGATACGGATACTGAAATTAAAGTCGGTAAGCACGTTCTTCCGACAGATGCCCTAGCTCAAGCGTTAAATAACCAAATAGAAAAATATATTACATTTGCTGAAAAGTTAAAGAAAAGTGAAGACAAAAATGTATACAAAAATGTTTCATTCTACGTAACAAGAGCAAAAGAATTAGTTGAAAATGAAAGTATTTTGAAATCACTTCTATCCCCTGAGAAATTGGAATCAGGTATCAAAAAATATCCAAAAATGGATAGACCAAATGCTATAAGAGCATATATAGCAGATGCGAAAAAGATGTACGAAGGCAAAAATAGCGGTATGGTTCACATTCTTGATCACATTTTGAATAAGCAAGATAGTGTAATCGAAAGCAGCTGCGAAAGAAACTTAGATCGTATCAAAAAAGTAAAAGAACTTTGCGGCGGCACATTCGATATGGATGAGTATTACAACTATCTAAAAAGAAGAAATCAACTTGTAGATGATAGAATCGTTGAACTTAAAAACTTATTAACAACACCGGAAGAATGGAAAACTGCAAAACCGATTGATCTTAAAACAAAACTGGGAAAAATTGCAGATATTTGCCATTATGACAGAACTGATAAAGAATTACACAATCTCTTTAAGGATAAAGGTGTATTCCTTGCAAATAAAACAGACCTAGTTAAGAAAGTTTTTGATGATGTAGTAAGAAAAGGCTACAGAGAAGTTGTTTCTAATCAATATAAAATCTTCTCACAAATAACTAAAGCAAGTGTCGCTTCATTCATAATGCTGCCAATCACTTGTACAGCACTAAACTGGGTATACCCAAGATTTATGGAAATTGTTTGCCCAAGTTTGGCCGGAGCAAAAAATAAAGCCGCTCAAGTTGAGCAAAAGGACGGAGGTGATAAATAATGGCAGGATCAATTACAAAAGTAATGGGAAACGCATTCTCACGTCCACTTAACTCTTTAGTTAAATCCAAATTTTATGAAAAACGTGTTAAAGATAAAATTAACCTTAAAACATTTGACAATGCAGTAGCACTTTTAACATTAGGTTCCATCGTTGTAAAAGACGGTCTTGGTTGCATAATGTATGTTGAACAAAGTAAACATAATAAAAGAATTCCTGAAGAAAGAAGAAACTTCGTATGGAAACTTGATGCTGTCAACGGCGGTTTGATGATTGCATTCCAAATTTTATTCTTCCTCGGAATGAGAAAATTTAACGACAAATTATTTGGTAAATTATTCAAATCATTTAAACCTCAACATATAGAATCTGTTAACGAAGCAAGACGTGTCGCAGACAAAGCAGCTAACAAAGTTCCAAGAACAAAAAATGAATTAAATGCTGAAGTTTTAACCGCTAAAAGTGCAGGGTTGTCAATCTTCCGCTCAGTATCAGAACTTGTAGCATCCACAATCCTCGCAAAACGTGTTGTAGTTCCTTTCATTGCAACTTATTTAACAGATAAGTTAGAAAGCAAACACAATAATAAAAATGGTGTTCAACCTGCAATGACCGGTACAAAACCTCAAGAAGAATCTAAAGAACAAACTCCTGAAATAGGTTCCAAATTGGATGTAACATCTACGCAGTCAGGAACAACAAACCTACTTGAAAAATACAAACAACAAAATGCATAGATAGACAAAAAAAGGAATCTTTAAAAAGATTCCTTTTTTTATTGTTTAATTTCTTCAATTAACTTTTTTATATGATTTTTAACCGCTGGCGTAATAATTAAATCAGGTTCAGCCATCGCAAAATCATCCAGCACTGTTATAGCTTTCTTTTTGTTGCCTGTTTGTTCCTCCAACAGTGCTACCATCACTTTTAACACAGGATTCTTTGCAGAATCAATGCGATATTGCGCTAATTTTTCTTGAGTCATTCCGAGCTGCTCATAGCATTTTGCCAAGTTCATATAATATTCAAAATTCAAACTATACTGAGTTATTGCGTTTTCAAAACAATCAAGAGCGAGCTCCGGATAACCTATTATTAAATAAGTTTTTCCTAAATTATTAAAATAAACAGCTGTTGCTTGAGTTTTCGGATTTAGGCTTATAGCAATTTTGAATTCCTGAATTGCAGCATAATAACATTTTTCTTCCAAATACATAATCCCTTTATTGTTATGGTCATACGCATTTTTTTCAGGGTCAATAGTATATGTCACAATAGTCCCGGGTTTTGCAAACACTGGGAGCGACACTGCTGCTAATAAAATTGTTATTAAAAACTTTTTCATATATTTCCTATTTAATAATTATTATAAATTATTCAATATTATATCAGATTTATTTCCATACCTTCGTATGAAAGATGAACATTTGGGTAATTTGAATTACTCAATTCCTGTATATCATTTAATTTGTCATCGTCATACCCGGGATCATAATGGAAAAACACCAACTGCTTTGCTTTAGCCATTTTCATTGACTCAATCGCCATATCGAACGTTGAATGACCATAACCTTGTTTTGGAGAATGAGAGTTCAAATAATCCTCTGTTGTATATTGGGAATCATGTATTAAAACATCACAATCTTTGGCAAAGTTAACAAAATTCTTATCACCGCCAAAATAGGATTCTTTGTCTGTTGCATAAACAAGCGATTTTCCCTTATAAGATATTTTATAAATCATTACACCTTCTTGCGGGTGAACATAAGATTTATAAAAAGTAATTAAAACATCTTCATCCCCGCAAACAATATCTTTTGCTAAGCCAAGCATTGGTTTTTGGTTAGGTTTCAATAATATTGCACATTCATCATTTATATTATGAATATTACATTCGCAAGCAATATCACCAAGATCTAAAGGAAAAGTCCTGCCAAAAACTAACGTTTTTAATTCTTCTGACAAATCAGAACCTTCTGCCCCCGGTCCATATATATCTAAAATTGTTGATTTTAAATGCATTGGTTTGAAAAATGTTAAACCCAGAAGGTGATCCTGATGAATATGAGAAATCAAAATCAAAGCTTTGATAGGAGTTCTTTCTTCAACTTTAAGTCCGGAAGAAATATATTTCTCCATTAGCTCATCACCGCATGAAACAATACCTGTTCCTGCATCAAGAATTATCAAATGCCCTCCGACATTTACCTCCACACAAGAAGTATTGCCGCCATATTTTAAAAATCTTTTATCTGCGACAGGAAAACTTCCTCTTACACCTCTAAATTTTACTTTAAAATCAGTCATATTATATCCTTTTCATATTATTTCACTATTTCATAAACTCCGGTTTGATCATGACGTTCTCCGGAATATATTGACGATACCAAAACCAAAAGTTTTGCCATTTTTTGAATTGTTTTTTCTCTTGTTTCATGCCAGCCAAATTCAAAAACAACCCTGTCTTTGTAATTTGTGACATTTACACTTCTAAAGGCATCCGGATACGAAACAAGCGCCGGAGTATTTACATACAAAACATTGTCTCTTTGAGTAATTTTTGCTGCATGATAATGTCCTTGGAACACCCCGATAGGATTTTTATAACTTTCTATAAGCGACATTATCGCAGTAGAATTTCTAAGTCTGTGGCTTGGGCTCGGAAATGGTTCAACTAACGGGACATGCATAAATATTAAAACCGTGTCACCCTTCGCCTTATCTAATTCTTTCTTTAACCATTTATACTGCTCATCATTCACATATCCTTGAGTAGTAACTTCATTAGTAATAATATTATCTAAAACTATTATTCTATAACCTTTTTTAGGTACAAACGAATAGTATGGTAATTCAAATTTGTAATTTGGATTAGATTTTTTCAACATACTCATAAATAAATCCGTATCCAAATATCCGCCAACACATCTGTCATGGTTTCCGAATGCAAAATACCAAGGATAATTGAGTTTTTCCATATATGGCAATACCGCTTTTAATTCTTTTTCGAATGGTTTGTCAATTAAATCTCCTGTTACCATAACAAAATCAATGTTTTTCATTTCATTAATTTGATTAATTGCGTCATCCAAAAGTTTCGGAGATTCTCCGGTCATTTTATATGTAGTATTTGCACCATTTTCGAGAAAATGAACATCACTCAAATGAACAAATTTCAAACTGGCAGAAGTACTGCATGCCTGAAGTCCCCAAAGCATAGCAAAAGTAAGCCCAATAGTAATAAAAGTATTGTACAACCCTTTAAAAAATCTGTTTGATTTTTTCTTCTTATTACTCAAATATCGCTTCATTTTGCCTGTTTCCCAATATTGCCTTTATTTCATTATATCTTGCTTCAAGATATTCGTCATCATTAGACAGTAGGATAGCTTTATCAAAATCATTTAAAGCTGCAAAATAATCACCGAGTGCATAATCGCACAATCCCATATATTCATATATTTTAGAAGTCTGTATATCTTTTAAAACATTCTTAAAAATATCCTTAGCTTCCTGATAGGAACCTTGTTTATACAAAATTTTTGCTTTATCGAACTGATATTCAGGTGTATCGTTTATAGTTATTGCAACGGCATTATCACGTTTTGCCTGAGCAATCATACCAAGAGCAAACTCAGCACGGGATTTAATCGCATAAGCAAGATCGTCATTTGGATTTGAAGTAAGGTATTTATCCAACGGATTTAAAGCCGCCTCATACTTGCCCATTTCATATAAAACAATTGCATTACCCAAATATGCAGGAGCAAAATCTGACCTTGCAGAAGACGATGCATTATACGCATCAAGAGCATGCTGAAAATCATTCTTTGTGCGATAGAAATTACCTAAATAATAATATGCCAAATATGCATTTTGCCCTTTTGTTCCTTCAAATAATGCGTTAATCTCTGCCTGCTCATCACCGACTCTTTTATATTCCATAGCTTTTTTTATATATGGATTGACATTTTCAACAAAAGAAGACTTATCCCCCGAAAGAACATGCGACAAACCTCTTTTTAGGTCATACGCTCTTTGGTTATTAGGATTTAGGGATATAATCTTATCCAAATATTCAATAGCAGAATTATAATCACCTACAACACAATAGTTTGCAACAATATCGAAATAATCATCCTCAATTTCATTTGAAAATACAGGACTAATATTGCAGATTGCAAGAATTAAGATAGTTGATAAAATAATTTTCTTCATAGCAAAATTATACCATAAATTCATTATGAAAACAGCAAATAAAAAAAGAGTTGCAGGTTAATTGAAAACTAACAACAACTTTTTATTTTACAAAAAATTATTTTCGAGTAAAATATTGGTGTGTATTTTACAGAAAGGAGAAAGCTAAATGAAAAAGGTTTTATTATCTTTGTTTATCGCAATAGCTGTTGCAATTCCTGCATCTGCAGCGACAACAACGTATTCTTCAGCTGCAAGAGTTCAGGAAGTTGGGGAAAAATTATTAACATCAAACGGTATACCAAAGACAAATGTACAATTCATGGTTGTATCAGATACTCCGAACAACTCTGAATTTGTTAACAACAAAGTTATCAATGTATCAAGTGCTGAGCTTGCATTTGCAGGTAATGACAATGAAACAGCAGCCGTTGTAGCAACAGAAATCGGACATATTATTATGGGACACGGTTCAAAAAACAAAGTCATATCAATGTTAACAACACCTACAACAACAGAAGTTCAAACAAATGCAGCTGTTCAAACATTTGCATCTAACTATAAAACAACAAAACAAGACAAAGAAGCAGACTTAGTTGCAGTTAATTTAATGGTAAATGCAGGCTACAATCCACTTGCATTGATTGTTGTTTTGACAAAACAAACAGGAACATACTGGGATACATTAGCAGGACGTCCTGCTAACGCAGAAAAAGCTATGAATGTATATGATTACATTAGCTATGTATATCCTGACAAATTAAAAGTAGGTTACGGATGTAATGAATACAGAAACTTCTTATTGTACGCAGATAACCAAGTATCTTTAAGAAAAGAAAACAAAAAACTTACAAAATTGTATAACAAAACATATACAAAAGCTAAGAAGAAAACCGCAAACAATATTACAAAATTCAAAACTCGCGGCGGTATCAGCGGATGGGATGCAGTATACGGATTATTAAACACTCCGGTCCCAACAACAACTAAATAAGTTTAACACTTATTATAAAAAAGCGGGTCTTAAAGACTCGCTTTTTTTATTTGATAAATTTCTCTAACTTTATAAACACAAACGGATAACCCGCAGTAAGAATAAAACCTGTTAAAAATAGAGCAAAGAATGTATAGGAATAATTATACATATCAGCAAAGAATATTTGAATAACAGGTAGCAAAATCAATGCCAAAACAACACCTGCAATTGCTCTGACTACACGGCATTTATCAGACGCAGCCTTAGGATCAAAAGGGAAAAACCTCGCACAAATACATATTCCATTCATAGCTCCTGCAATCCAACCGGAATAAACTATTGTATTGTAAATTCCTCGTGCAGGATTTACCAACAGTTTACCGTTTAAATAATCTTGCGGATAATTTTTGGTAAATACATATACCATGAATAAAACAATTAAAATATTCACAAAAACTAACAAATACAAATATCTATCTCTATTTTCTTCACACCAATTTATTAAAGAGTTTATGACAAACATCAAAACCGCACCAATTAACAATCCACCGATGATATCCTGCGGGGTGTGAACACCAAGATAATTCCTTGAAAATCCAACAAAAAGTATAGCAAGTACCAGCAAAATACACAATATTTTGTGTCTTTTTGCGCAAAGAAAAGCCATACCACCCCAACTTGTCACAGCCATTGAAGTGTGACCGCTTGGGAAAGAATACCCGCCGGCGTTCCCAAATGCAGATCGGACAGGATGAATTTTATCACTTAAAACCCAAGGCCTATAAACACAAGCTACCATTTTTAAAAATTGCGAAATTAAAAGCCCGAAAGAATTTAATGAAAATAAATAAACACCGGCCCTAAAATCAAAACACCAATATATCATGCACATAACAAGCATTGGGATAAACATTTCGCCAAATCTTGTAACCCACATAAAAACCTCATCAAATATCGGACTCAAATGCATTCTAATATTCTGCAAATAAATCAAATAATCAATTTGAGGATTTAACCAACTTTCATTTGATAAAAATTCCAACATAATATTATTTAATCATTAATTCATAATTAAAACAATATTTTAAGCTATGTAAGAAATCTTATTATCTTTAATTTCTTGCGCCAACATTTGTGCCGCAGCTTTTTCTTGAGCAGCAGCGAGTTGATACAACGTCTCATTTTGGATTTTTTGAACAGCGAATTGTTTATCAGCTTCTGCAAGCATTGACATATTTGCCATAGGGTTTCCCATAAATGACGGAAGATTTCTGCACATATTCATCATGCGCATATTATTTTGCATCATGTTCCACTGAGCATTATGCATTTGAGAAGTTGCATTTAACCGTGCCATAAGCGAAACTAACATAATAATCACCCCACTACTTTTCTTACTACTTATGTAGTATAACATATAAATTAATTTCCCGCAAGTTACATAAAATAATTTATTAATATAACGTAATAAAAATTCCTCAACCCAGATATAAAAAGCCTAGGCTAAATGTGTTAGGCTCTTTTATGACAGCGGCAAGGAGAATTGTCTTGCTATCATCTCTGCCAAAATTAAAGGAGCCATAACAGGCTCCTTTAATTTTGGCGGCGGTAAGGGGAATTGTCTTGCTGCGCTCGCATACGACGTGACTCAGCTTGAGCCTTATATGTCCTGCGGACAGCCCATTAATAAGGCTCAAGGCTTCGCACTTGGCTCGCTTGCGTTGAACCTCCTTGACAAGGCTTACGCCTCGTAGGGGTTCTCAAAGTCCTACTATCATCTCTGCCAAAATTAAAGGAGCCATATAACAGGCTCCTTTAATTTTGGCGGCGGTAAGGGGAATTGAACCCCTGTTTGCAGAATGAGAATCTGCCGTCCTAACCACTAGACGATACCGCTATATTAGTTTGTGTTTACATTATATAACTTGAAAGAACTTTAGCAAGTACAATTTTTCATATATAATAAATACAAGAGGGATATATTATGGAAAAGAATAAAAAAGGTTATATAGGTATTGCACAGATAAACCCGACAACAGGCGATATTGAACACAACTCTTTAAAAATTAAAAATTTTATAGAGCAAGCACAAAAAATGAATCTTGATCTAGTCGTGTTTCCGGAACTTTGTATAGTCGGTCATCCCCTATTGGACATAACAGACAGGTACCCTTTTATACTTGAAGAAAGTATGAAATGGCTTGAAGAGCTTGCCAAAATCACCAAATCAACAACCGCAGTTGTAGGTTTTGCTGAACCTGCAGGAGGGGCAAAATACCACAGTTCAGTTGCGATAATGGAAAATGGTAAAATACAAAAAATTATAAGAAAAATATCTCCTAAACAAACACCTCTATTTAATGATATTAAATATTTTGAACCTGCACAAACTAAAGAGGAAAACATAATCGAAATAAACGGAATTAAATACAGTATTTGCATTGGCGAAGACATAAATACCAATTTACCTCAAAAAACAGACATAATAATAAACTGTAATGCCTTGTCTTCTCAATCTGACAATGATTTTTCACAAATTGCAACCAAATATAACACCCCGATTATAACCGTCAACCAAGTTGGAACAACCGATAATATAACATTTGAAGGTTCTTCTAAAGTTTTTGATAAAAACGGCAAGCTGATTGCAAGAGCAAAATCATTTGAAGAACAACTTCTTGTAGTAAATCCACTCCAAGAAATTGGTGAAATATATCCTGAAACACACAATACAAATATTCATCATGAATCCTTTTCACTTGATTATGAATTCGACATGGAACGAACATACAAAACAATTATTCAAGGTATAAAAGATTATTTTAATAAAAATGGGTTGAAACGTGCGGTTTTGGGGCTTTCAGGCGGGTTAGATTCAACTGTTTGTGCGGTTTTATTAACAGATGCACTGGGTGCAGAAAATGTCTATGGCGTGAGCATGCCATCTAAAATCACAAGTAATGAAAGCAAAAGTGATGCAGAACAACTCGCTAACAATCTAGGTATAAATTATACTCAAACACCAATCATAGATATGTTTGAAACCACAAATAACTGTTTCCAAAAGCTTTTCACAACCGTTGAAAAAAATTGGAAAGACAGATACCAAAAATCTTTTACCCCAGACAATATCCAAGCACGCTCAAGAGCAATGATTCTATGGGGAATTAGTAATGAATTCCCAAGCACTATACCTATTGCAACTTCCGATAAATCAGAAGCATACATGGGTTATGCAACAATAAACGGCGATATGTCCGGCGGATTTGCACCAATAGCGGATATAACCAAGACAAAACTCTTTGCGCTTGCAAGATGGTTAAACAAAAATCGCCCAACTAAAAACGCCATCCCTGAAAGTATTATACTAAAACGTCCAGGAGCAGAACTTGCAATTGACCCTAAAACGGGGAAACCGCTTATTGCAGAAGATGCCTTGATGCCTTATGAATTCTTAGATGAGGCCATTTGGAGAATTGAAAATAAAAAAGAAAATTATAAAGATATGATAAATTCAAAATTCCTATATGAAACCACCCATCAAGTATCAAAAGAACAAAAAACAGAATGGTTAGACAAATTCTACAAACGTATGGCAGGGGCTCTGTACAAAAAATCAATTATGCCACCGTATGTAATTGTAGATACAACCTCACCATGCACAATACCAATATCTTCAAAAATAAATTACAAAGGTCATAGCACAGAAGAAATAAAAGAAATATTAAGTTTGTAACAAAAAAAATAATATTTGAAAATAGGAAATTTTTTTAAACTTTATATATATGTCCAAGGAAGATTGATTATGATGATGAGCGGTAAGATAGATGCAATTCAACAACAGTATATGTACACGGTACAACCGGTAAAACTGTTTGGCGATGAAAAACAAAATCAGACACGAAAAAGTTCATTTGATATATATTCTCAAATGAACTCTAAATCTGATTATAATCCACTGCATCCAAACGTCAAAAGCCCAACAATGGCTAAAAACCTTGACATTATGTGCTAAATTAACCTAAGCAATATAATTTTTGACCTAAAACATCGTTACGTGTTTCCGGAGAGCGTTCATAAGGTGCAGCAGCTTCAATTCTTGCAGCTAAACCTCTTGTATTTTGAATAGGATTTGTGCTGCCAAATGCAGAAGCCTTAGCACGACCGGATTCAACTCCCACAGGTCTTGCTGCCGGTAATTGATTAAAGCCTAATAATTTTGTTACATTAATTCCCATAATTATCCCTAATTTTTCCCTTTATATATTAATAAAGTAAATTAGTGATAAAAAATTGCCTAAATTATCCGAAATATTAAGAAATATTAAGTTCAATTTATAAAATAAAGAAATTATTACTGTAATCAGGCTTGAAATACTGTTTTCTAAACCCAAAAGTTTGATCAAGATAATATTCATTTTCTTCTTTTTTATCTCTAAACTTTCTCAAACCTATTGCAGGAACTTCATCTTTAATAAAAAATTTTAATAAATCCATATATAAACTCCTTCCTTAATTTTTTTTGTGTATAATGTTCTTAATGACATTAGCGCAAAAGTCAAAAGGAGAAATAAAATGGCAGAATTAGTAACAAAAGATATGAACATCATTGAAATCGCACAAAAACACCCTGAAAGTATTGAAATTTTTCACAAATATGGTTTAGGATGCTTAGGTTGTGCAGCTGCAAGATTTGAAAATCTTGAAGCAGGTGCTAAAGTTCACGGATTTGATGTTGATGCTATGGTAAATGATATCAACGCAGCTATTGAAGCGGCTGAATAGTTAAATTTATAGCAATAAAAAAGTAGGTTTTCTTTATGAAAACCTACTTTTTTATTAATTATAATTTACACTGCATTATTTAAAAAACCTGCCATTGTTGGTTTGCTTGAAGGTACAAGCGGAGCTTGTTGAGCTTGTCTTATTGTCATTTCAGATTTATCTTTTGCACGAGCATTTTCTGTCATTTTTTTACAATATTTTGTTAACCAGATGATTAAACTTGGTACCAAAACTAATGTAGATAAGAAATCAAAGAAACTGTTACATGTTTTAGCTGCTCGCAATAAACCATTTTCACTTTCAAATAACTTATAGAATTTTTTCATCAAATCAGATTTATTGATATGAGCTTTATTAAGAGCTTGTTTAATCTCATCCGCAGATGCCTGTGCAAATGACTTGCCGTTGAAATCTTTTACAATATCATTTACAACAGATTTAACATTCTTATCTTTTGCCAATGCTTTTTTAACATTACCGCCACTTTGTTCAATAAACTCAACAAAACCGTTTACACCGTTTTTGTAATTTTCTATATTTGTATATTTTGATTCAAGCTGCTTACTTGATAAAACGCTATGTCTTTTATCTGCAGGATTTAAATAATCTAAAACTTTTTGTCCAAAGTTACGATTTTCCATATTCTTATGATTTAAAGCTAAACCTGTCATTTTGGTAAAGCCATCAGAGAACAGCCTTGCAAGAGCCTTTGCACCAAATAACAAAGCCGTAAATGATGTCATATCACGAACCAAAATATCCTTATAATCATATTTATCCTGAGCATTGAATAATCTCGGCGGAATACAGAAGCCATATAATAATACAGGCATCGCTGTTGATGAGAATATACCGCCATTCAATTCAAATATATCCGAAAGAGATTTTGGAACTTTATTATTAAATATTTTTGAACCTGTTTTTTCTAATAAACCAACAGGATTGCCTGTGAAAGCAACATCTTTACTGTTAGCATCTTTTGTCTTAGCGTCTTGTTTTGCAGGATTTGCTTCTGCATCTTCACCAAGAGCAGGATTGCTCTTCAATCCCATATTATACAATTTAGGAATCTGAGTATAGAACAACGCAACAGCAAGGAACAATCCTATGTTAGTCAAAAATCTTGAACCCATTTTCTTGTTGGCAAAACGTTTCATTAACTGTTCAATCTTTTCTGATGTACCATTTTTCAAAACTTTTGCAACTGAACTTGAAGCATCATCATAAAAATGCTTCATTGAAGAAACTAATTCACCTATACTGCCATCTTTTAATGAGCCATTGGACGAAGTCATTTTTACGCCAATTTCATTGACTACACCACCGATTTTACTCTTTCTTAACTGCATGTAATCATTCTCAACAGAACCGATTTGAGCTAATTTTGCAGCCTTTTCTTTTTTATTTAAAGTTTTATCAGCTTGAACATTTTCAGTATTAATAAGTTTTTGTGCAAATTCTTTTGCTTTGGACACAACAGATTCTTTGCTCATTTTTTCGGCATCAGGCAAACCTGCATTTATGCTATTTTCTATAACTCCGGCAAAAACTTTTTCATAAAAAGCCTGTTTATTAGCCTTGCCTTCTAATAAAGATTGCATATTTTCTTTTGCAAAATCAGCAAAAGGAATTTGCAAACTGTCAATATAATTCAGTTTAACACGGTTTGCCGGACCAAATTTTTTAGAAATAGCTTTTAATGAAAAATACGGTATTAAAAACGCACTAGGCCCTGTGATAAGTTCTCTAAGGCCCTCTTTTCTTGCATAAGCCCAATTCAACTCATGTTCAGGCTTTCCGTTTTTGTCAAGAACAGTATTGCCATTTTCATCTTTTTTCTCTTTACCGCCATTAGTTAATCCATGATGAACACGCGGAGCGATAAATCCTAAACCGTCTTGAATACAAAAAGACGCAGCATATCCTCCGGCAGCAATAAAATCCATTAAACCAACAACAGGGTTGAACCCGCCTTGGAATGAAACGTTCTGAGCTCCGGATTGCTGTTGTTTACGGGGCTGTATATTATTCACACGATAAGGTGATATTAAATTTTGTCTTACTTGTTCTACCGGCATAATCCCTACAAAAATTACACTACTACATAATTATTAAAAACAACAACTACGAAAAAATTGTCCTTTTTATAGCTACATGTTTCAAAAATTTTACATTTTACATGAAAATTTCTGATTAAGTGTACTTATTATACTTAATACAAAAAATAATTGCAAGTCATATACTACATTTGTAACAGAAAATTTACATAAAACTACTACATTTGTAAACATATTGTATTCAACATTAATTGACATATTATTTTATCCGAATTAAACTACAGGAATGGAAGTTAATGTTATCGGTGCGGGGCTTGCAGGTTCAGAAGCCGCAATACAATTAGCAAATAGAGGATTTCGAGTTAATCTTTTTGAGATGAGACCAAATACACAAACAGGTGCACACAAAACAACTGATTGTGCGGAATTTGTTTGTTCAAACAGCTTAGGCTCATACGATATAACAAACGGAAGCGGACTTTTAAAGCACGAAATGGAATTACTTGGCGGAGAATTAATCAAAATAGCTAAAAATTGTGCTGTTCCGGCAGGAGGTGCACTGGCGATAGATAGAGAAAAATTCTCTCAAACCGTAACAGAAATTATTACCCAAAATCCAAACATAAACTTTATAAGAGAAGAAGTTGTTGACATTCCACAAACTCCAACAATAATTGCATCAGGGCCGTTGACAAGCGATAAATTTGCACAAAGCATTAAAAATTTTACACAAAGCGAATATTTGCACTTTTTTGATGCTATCGCACCAATTGTTGAAAAGGACAGTATAAACTTTGATATAGCTTTTTATGCAAGCAGATATGATAAAGGGGAAGCATCTTATATTAATTGTCCTATGAACAAAGAAGAGTATGAAAAATTTTATAATATATTGATTAACGCCCCCAAAATAGAACGACACGACTTTGAAAAAGGTGCGAAATTTTTTGAAAGCTGTCTGCCTATCGAGGTTTTGGCTTCACGGGGAGAAGACACATTAAGATTTGGCCCTATGAAACCTGTAGGCCTTATTGACAAACGCACAAACGAAAAAAGCTATGCAGTTGTTCAACTAAGGCAGGATAATAGTGCAAAAACTTTGTATAATTTAGTTGGATTTCAAACAAACTTAAAATGGGGCGCCCAAAAAGAACTACTGCAATCAATTCCAGGCCTTGAAGAATGTAATATTGTTCGTTATGGAGTTATGCACAGAAATACATTTATAAATTCCCCAAAACTACTAAATCCGACACTTCAAACAAGAGAAAGAAAAGATTTGTTCTTTGCGGGTCAAATAACAGGAACTGAAGGATATACAGAGTCTATTGCATCAGGACTTTTGGCAGGGATAAATATGGCAAAATTTTTAAAAAATGAAGATTTGCTTGAACTTCCAAAGGATACAATGTTAGGGGCTTTGACACATTATATTACAGATCCTCAAAATGATAATTTCCAACCTATAAATTCAAATTGGGGTATAGTTCCTCCTGTTGAATTGCCGAAAAAAGAACGTAAAAATAAGAAACTTAAAGGTGAAATGATGGCTCAAAGAGCGATACAATCACTAAAATCATATATTGAAACGGAGTAAACTATGAAAGTTGCACAGATTGAAAACGGTATTCTGGTTATTAAAGAGAGAGAAAATGAAGCACTCAACAATCGCAAAGGAGCAGTGGTAAAAGTTCTTGGCTGCGGATTATGCGGCTCGGATATTGTAAAGCTAAAACATAACCTTGCAAAAGAAGGAACTGTTTTAGGACATGAAATTGTCGCACAAATTGTTGATATTGACTCAGATACTGATTTTAAAAACGGGGATATCATTGTAACATCCCACCATATACCTTGCGGTAAATGCGAATATTGCAAAAACGGTAATGTTTCTATGTGCAGACACTTTAAAAAAACAAACATTAAACCCGGCGGTTTTAGCGAACTTGTATTTGTTTCAGAAGAACATTTAAAAAATGTTGCATATATAAAACCACAAAATTTAACAGATGATGAGGCTGCTTTTTATGAACCTTTAGGATGCTGTGTAAGAGCAATCCACAGAGCATATTTAAATCAAAATTCAACTGCACTTGTAATTGGTTTGGGCTCTATCGGAATACTTATGGCGCAAGCGCTTAAAGCTTTAGGAATAAAGGTCGTCGGTTGCGATTTAATTTCATCACGGGTAGAATTACTTAAAAAGCTCGGTATTGAAGCATTTCATGTCAATGAAATGTGTGAAAGCATAAAAGTTGACGGAGTTTTTATGACATCCGGTTCTGATAAAGCTATCGAAACAGCACTAAAATATGTGAGGGACGGAGGAAAAATTCTTGTATTTTCTTCAACTCCGCAAAATTTCGGATATGCAAATAATGAAATATATTATAGAGAATTAACAGTACTGGGAAGTTATTCTCCATCTCCAAAAGATCTTAAAGAGTCATTAGAACTACTAACCTCTAAACAAGTTAGAGTGGAAAATCTTTCTAATATTTACACCCTTGAACAAATACAAAAAGCCATTAATGATACGGTTGAAAATAAAATAATTAAAGCATATATAAAAATAAATTAAAATTATAAAGACAATCGGGGCAAGCCCTATGGCTTGCCCCGATCCGGATTAAAAGGCTCTATGGCAATTAGTACAAGGAGTAGGGGAATAATTTTTGCGAGGATAATTTTGCATGTTGTCAATAATAACAGGCATAGCATCAATTTGGACAGGTTCCTCCATTATTACAGGAGTATATTCTATCGGCGCAGCGCACCCGCAAGGCTGTCCTCTTTGAATTTTAACCCCATGTAATTTTTCACATTTTGACAATTTCGGACGATGACAACGCTCTACTTTACATCCGCAATCCCCGCCAAAACCTCTGCCAAAATTGGTGAACGGATTTAAACTGCCTAACCCATCATAAGTCCACGCAAAAGCACCGTTTGGAATAGCTAAAAATGCCAACAGCGCAATTAGTGATAAAGTCTTTTTCATAATACCTCCTATTCTCACCGAATTATCGGTATTATCATTTTATAAATTTTAACTTCAAATCACATTGATAAAATTGGCAATATTCATCAATAAAAAAGGCTAAGCCCAACTAATTATTTTTTAAAACATCTTTAATTTCAGGGCTTTTACCAACATATTCGGCAAGTTGTTTACTTGCCTGCCTAAAGCCATTAATAGTACTTGATCCGCCCAAACAACCACCGGGACAAGCCATAACTTCAATTAAATCACCGAATTCACAATTAGCATTTTTAGCAAATTTTTTCAAATCGCGAATTGCAGCTTTATCTAAACCATTAATAATATGGGCTTTAGCTTTTTCACTCTCATCAAGCAAAGAATTAACAGCCGCTGCAACTCCGCCTGTTATACCGAAATTACGCCCTTGAGCAGAAGATTCTTTTGAATATTCGGAATCTTCACAATTTGCAACTTGAAGGCTCAACGCAACAAACCACGCACCCAATTCTTCATAATTCAAAACATAATCTATATTAGGATTTTTCATTGCTTCTCGTCTTTTTGCAACACACGGGCTGAAAAATACCGTAATCGCATTTGGTTGTTCTTTTTTTACAATTTCGGCAGTATAATATGCTGGTGTTTGAGTCGTAGAACGAAACTCTTTTATTTCAGGTATATGTTTTTCTACAAGTTCATTATATGCTGCGCAGCATGATGTGGTCATAAACGGTGCTCCGCCCTCTTTGACCCGTTCTTTAAACTCTTTTGCTTCTCTTTCAGTTGTAATATCAGCACCCATAGCGACTTCGACAACATCAGAAAAACCGAGTTTCAAAATTGCACTACGCAACTGTTCAGGGGTACAAGGCAATTGCGCCATCATAGAAGGTGCCACCATTGCCACAACATTTTTACCTTCTTTTATGTTTCGTAAAATATCTATTATATGACTTTTTTTGTGAACTGCTCCGAAAGGACAAGCATTTACACATTTCCCGCATGAAATACACTTTTCGTGATCAATTCTTGTAATTCCGTCTTCATCTTTTGCAATAGCACCAACAGGACAAGCATTTTCGCAAGGCACAATTATTTTTGTTATCGCTTGGAAAGGACAAACCTGAGCACAAAGCCCGCAGCTTTTACATTTTTCTTGATCAATTCTCGATTTACCGTTTTCTACTTTTATTGCACCAAATCTGCATGCTGACTCGCAAGGTCTTGCAACACAGCCCTGACACAAATCAGTAACGTGTATACGTGCCGGTACACATTCATTACATGCTGTTTGCAAAAGAGTTAAAGGGTATTCTTCTACTACAGTTCTTTCATTTGCCTTTTTGGCAATATTGGACAATAAATCGCTATCTTGTGCTTCTTCAATATCAAATCCCAAACTTGCAATAACCCTATCTCTTAAAATTGCACGTTCTTTATGAACACAGCATCTGAATGGCACATCACTACCTTGAGGACGCATTTTGTACGGAATTAAACGAACTTCTTCTTCAAAATTGTCACCAAGATAAGCCCTGATAATTCTTGCAAGTATTTCTCTTTTTAAACGTGATGTTTGCTTATTTGGGGTATTCATTGACATAACTACTTTATCCTTTTACTACTCTACAATTATTTAAATTATCTCATAAAAACAAATTTAAGGCACGATTATTGCGCACTTTTAATAACTCCGCCGCCTAAAACCTTATCTCCATCATAAAATACGGCAGATTGACCTATTGCAATTGATTTTTGCATATCTTCAAATATAACTTCCACTTCATTTTCACCGTGAGGAATTAACTCAACCTGAGTCGGCTCTTGAGTGGAACGTATTTTAGCCTGTGCTTTCATAGAAGTTTTTAAACCATCTATTGCAATCCAATTCAAATCATCTGCGATTAATGATTTTTTGAAAGTTTTATCTGCAGGCCCAATCACAACTTCATTTGTATCTTTGCGAAGTTCAAGAACATATAAAGGTTCTGATGCTGAAACACCAATACCTTTTCTTTGTCCTATCGTATAATTCCATATACCTTTATGAGTTCCCAAAATTTTTCCGTCTAAATCCACAATATTGCCGATTTTATCTTCCACGCCCAAAAGTTCATTATAATCTCCTCCGTAAAAATCTTGGCTATCAGGTTTGTCAGCAGCCTCAAGCCCGTTTTCTTTTGCAATTGCACGGATTTGATCTTTTGTATAATTACCGAGAGGCAATATTATATTCTTTAGTTGTTCTTGTTTTAATCTATATAAAAAATATGATTGATCTTTGTGAGGTGCTACTCCTCTTTTCAAAATATATCTTCCGTTTTCTTCTTCTACACGGGCATAATGACCGGTCGCAAACTTGTCAAATTCAACACCGTTAAGTCTTGCGACTTCCGGAAGAACACCAAATTTTATCAAAGCATTACACCATACACAAGGATTTGGAGTATGACCTTGCAAATATTCTTTTTTAAAATTTTCGATAACGATATCTTCGTATTTTGTTACACAGTCAACAACATGGTACGGAATGCCTAGTTGAGTAGCTAATTTTTGTGCCAATTCAATATCTTCTTTTTCATCAGGGCCATAACAAGCGTTATGTTTACCTTCTGCAGCAGCAAGTCCGTGTTTCCCCCATATAGACATAGTTGCACCGATTACATCATATCCCTGTTGTTTTAATATTAATGCGGCAACAGAAGAATCTACTCCGCCCGATAATCCTACTAGTACTTTCATAGCATTCCTTTCCAATAACTTTTAGAAAAATTATAGCACAGTTAAAAAAATATTATAATGATGAAATTATAGCCTGTACCTTATCGATTGAAAGAGACAAAGTTTTAGAATTTGCTAAGGCTTTATTGAAATAATTTTTACTTTTTTCAATGTCACCTTGAGTTTTTGTTATTTCGCCTGCAAGATAATACAAATCACCGGACTCGCCGCAATTATTCATAGCTTGCAAAACCATATTTTCTGCATCAGAATAATAGCCCGTTTTTGCAATTAATTGTGCCAATATTTTGTATGCATCCACATCTGCGGGGTTAAGCTCTATTGTTTTACGTAAATTTTCTTCCGCCTGAGAGTAATTTCCTTCTTCATAATCCAAAACCGCAAGATTATAATACGCCCAACTATAATCGGGAGATAAAGAAAGAACTTTTTCAAATTCTTCTCTTGCGCCGACATATTCACCCATTTCTTTTAAAACATTACCTATATAAAAGTGAGCATAAATATCTTCATCATTTATATCTATTGTCCTTTGGAAATAGCGTATTGCATTCGGATAATCTTGCATTTTAAAATACACAAGACCCAGATTAAAGTATGAATTTGAATCTTCACTATCCGACTCCAGAACTTTTTTAAAAGATTCTATTGCTTTTTCATAATCTTTTAATTCGATATAAACTAGCCCCAAATTATATATAGCATCAAGCGCCTCCGGTTCAAGTTCTATTGCTTTTTGATAGGCATCTCTTGCGCTGGAATACTGTTTTAATTTTTCATATACAATCCCGAGATTGTAAAAAATCCCGCTATCTTCTTCAAAATTTTTTGATAAATATAAAAGATTTTTCAAAGATTCTTCGTTAAAACCGGCATCCATCAAAAGAACAGCAAGTTCACGTCTTGCCTGAAAGTTATTAACATCTTCTCTTAATAAGCCTTGAAGTTCTTCTATTTTATCAATATCTGACATACTATATTACCGGAGCATCAATCGGTTCAACCAATATTACTTCTACAACCTCATCTTTTAAGATTTTAACATCTTTGCCTTTTCTTATTAAATCAGCAATACTGTCATAAACAAAATATCCTGCAGTACCGATAGCACCACCCACTGCACTTACCGGAATTAAAACATATTTAAATCCATTATCAGTTACATTTGAGCCCCATTCAACTGAATTTCTTGTTATATCTGCTGATTTAGAACAAGTTTGTTTCCACGCATCATAATAACCTTTTGTAGTAGTAATACCGCCATCAAAAGTGGTATCAGTTCTACCTGTAACAGACAAACTCAAAGGTATTTGCCTTCCGTTTGGGGTTACAACATGGTCAAAATCTAAATACAAAACAGCACCTTTTGACAAACGTTTTGACGGAGTAACACTCTTTATAGAACCCCTTATAATAGAACCGACAGGTAAAATTACTTCATCATCATTTTCAGATTTTTGATCTGTAAGTAACATCGCCGTAAAATCACTACCGGTTGTATTATATGATGTATCGAGCGAATTTAGCATTTTCAACTTCAACACTGTTCCTGCCGGAATACGCTTAGTTTTCGCATTTCCGCTAAACGGTGAAGCTGCAAAACTCATCTGCACAGTCAAAATCATCCCTAAAATTATTGCAAAAATTCTTTTCATAATGTTTTTCTCTCCTTAGTTAAGAATATATTAGCACATATTCACTATTTTGTTAATAGATTAGATTTTTATAGACTGTTGAGCTATAATCCTTTTATGAAGATTGCGTTTTTACCTATTGATAACAGACCGGTATGTTATACTCTGGCACAGACAATTGCCGGAATAAATTCAGATATAGAATTTTTTATACCTGAAAGAAAATATTTAGGGGACTTGAAAACTATTGCAAATATTGAAGCGCTGATAAATTGGCTAAAAAATTTGCCCCCTGTTGATGCAATAGTTCTATCCCTTGATACAATTGCGTATGGCGGTTTGATACCTTCGCGCAGAAGCAATGATTCTTTTAAACAAATTAAAGACCGAATAGAAAATGTAAAACAAATTCTTCTGTCAAAAAATGCAAAAATATATGCTTTTTCGAGCATAATGAGAATTTCAAACAACAATTACAACGAAGAAGAAAAAGAATACTGGTCCCAATATGGAGAAAAAATATTCAAATACTCATATGATTTGCACAAAACCGGGAATTCTCAAACAGACGTACCGCAAGATATTATTGAAGATTACCTTAATACACGAAAACGTAATTCTGAAATAAATAAAATTTATCTTGAATGGCAAAAAGAAGGACTTTTTGAAACCCTTGTATTTTCAAAAGATGATTGTGCACAGTACGGATTAAACGTAAAAGAAGCACAAGAATTGGAAGCTCTTGGAGGGTTTACAAAAACCGGTGCGGACGAAATCCCTTTGAGCTTGCTATCAAGAGCATTAAATAAAGAAGTAAAAATATGCCCAATATTTTTAGAGCCGGAATATAAAAATTTGATTTCGAACTATGAAGATGTTTCCGTTGAGAAATCAGTTAATGGACAAATTGAGCTTGCTGGCTGCACAATAACAGATTATGAAAATGCCGATATCATTTTATACATAAATAATTTTAAAGATACTCAAGGCGAAATTGTTATGAGGGTTGATACTAAAAATTTTGACGGAGAATTTAAAACACCGGAAAAACCTTATATGATTGCGGACGTACGTTTTGCCAACGGAGCGGACAATAGTTTTGTTAATGCATTTTTTAAAAATATAATTGATGACAAATATTTTTACGGTTATTCTGCATGGAACACAACAGCAAATACTCTTGGAAGTTTGATTTGCGGGGGAAAATATAAATTCCTATCTCAGAAATACAACAAAGAAAGTTTTAAAAAGCTTCAAATTACAAGATTTTTAGACGATTGGGCATATCAGGCAAATGTAAGACAACAACTGGAAAGACCTGATGGGCAAATAAAACCTCTTATAAAGCCATTTGAAGAAAAAATTAAAAATATTTTTGACTACAATGGGAATATAAGCTATATTTACCCATGGAACAGATTATTTGAGGTAGAAATTGAGTTTAATTGATATCATATTACTGTCAATAGCGCTCGGGATAGATTGTTTAATTGTATCCTTTTCACAGGGGCTCATATTTAAAGCTCAAAGGACGAAAAATTCTTTAAGACTTGCTTTAAGTATGGGTTTATTTCAAGGTATAATGCCTATTATCGGTTATATTGCAACAGATAAAATATACAACCTTATAAATCAATATAGCAGATGGATTGTTTTTGGAGTATTTTTCATACTCGGTTTGAATTTTATTTTACAAGCATTTTCAAAAATTGAAAAAGAAAAAATCCAATGTATCGGGATAAAATGCCTAATTTCACTCTCTGTTGCAACAAGCATTGATGCCTTAATTTCCGGTACAACAATAAAATTAACATCCACAAATTTGTATATCGCTTCCATAGTGATAGGATTAGCGTCATTTATAATGTCATTATCAGGATTTTGGGGCGGAAATTATATAAAAAATATACGAGAAAAATTCCTCCACATTTTAGGAGGGATAATACTTCTAATCTTAGCTATAAAATCAATTATTTAAGAAGCATGCACTTTGATGATTTTGAGCAATAACAGCAAGTTCCGGCACTTCTTGCATACATTTATCCATACAAAAATTACATCTTGGATGAAATTTACATCCGTTTATAATTTGATTGAGTGCGGGAGGCTGACCTTTGATTGTATCAAGCATATCTGATTTATTTGAAGGCAATGATTTTAATAATGCTTTAGAATACGGATGATTTGTATTTGAGAAAAACATTGCAACAGGAGCTTTTTCCACTATGTGTCCTGAATACATAACTGCAACTTCATCCGCATTTTCACTAACAAGAGCCAAATCATGCGTGATTAGCAATATTGAAGTATGATTATTTTCTTTAATTTCCTTTAGCAACTTCATTATTTGCGCCTGAATAGTTACATCCAGAGCAGTCGTAGGTTCATCGGCAATAATAATTTCAGCATTACATGCAAGTGCCATGGCAATAATTGCTCTTTGCTTCATACCACCCGAAAATTCGTGAGGATAATTTTTTAATCTGGCTTTTGCATCAGGAATTTGAACTTGTTCAAACGCTTCAATAGCTTTACTCCACGCTTCATCTCCATACAAGTTTTGATGAATATTAATAACTTCTAACAACTGATCGCCAACAGTATATAGCGGATTTAAAGATGTCATAGGGTCTTGAGGAATTAAAGCAATTTTACCCCCTCTTATATTTGACATTTCTTTCCGATTTTTATTTAGTATATTTTCTCCGTGAAAAACAACTTCACCACTTATTATTTTGGCACTTTTGGGTATCAAATTCAAAATACTCATCGCACTCATAGTCTTGCCGCAGCCGGATTCTCCCACAAGCGCAAGTGTTTTCCCTTTTGAGAGAGAAAACGAAACATCATACAATGCTTGATAAAAATTATCTTCAGACTGAAATCCCAAATTTATATTTTTAACTTCTAATATATTTTCAACCATAAACAAAGTGTATATTATTTCAGAACTAAAATCAATTATTTATTAGTATAAAAAAAGAGGACAAATGCCCTCATATTAATTAAGAATAGCTGGAAGTATGAAAAAGATTATCTATATTTAATCCAATAAATAATCTAATTCATATACAACATATGGATATTCTTTTTGTAGCCCAATTTGGCTAAGACAAGGGTAAATAATGGGCTGGATTGCTTCGCTACCGCTCGCAATGACATGGTTATTGCTCCTCCCCTGCGGGGGAGGCTGGGTGGGGAATTATATCACCACTTTGGGGAAGAAAAAAGTGAGGGACTATACGCGAACCGTTATTTAGGTTCGCCCGTGATTTTTGCCTTACAGGCAAAAACATATGAGCAAATTAAACTGATACCTTATAAGCAGAGCGGTGCCGCAGGCGACGCTGTAATGAGCGTGTTTTTCTTTTCGGTTCACTTTTCTTTTTACGTCGCAATTAAAAAGAAAAGTGAACTATTAGTCAAAAATTATAGAAACTTCAGATAATATTATTTAGGCAAAAGACCGAACTTAATGTTCGGTCTTTTGTGTATTATGTATCAATATTTGTTGCATAAACCGCATTGGATTGAATGAAGTCTCGCCTTGGCTCGACCCTGTCACCCATCAATACATCAAACAACTGATCACAAATCATTGCATCTTCAATATTTACTTTTAACAATGTTCTTGTTGCAGGATCCATTGTAGTTTCCCAAAGCTGCTGCGGCATCATTTCGCCTAACCCTTTGAAACGTTGGATTTGCAACCCTCTTTGTCCCCTTTCATCAATTGTTTTTTGCAATTTTTCAAATGAATTGATTTCAATTTTTTCAGTATCAGTTTCTAATAAAAGCCCGTCCGTTTCTTCAATCAAATAATCTCTAATCAACGGATAAGACTCTCTTAGACGTTTAAACTCTGTACTTTTAATTATATTTTGATTTAGTACAACATGTTCTTCGTCATTCAAATGTAAAATGAACGAATATTTAGCATTTTCTGCATTATATTTAACTTCAACCTTATAATTTTCAGCTTCTGCTATATTATAGTTTTTAGCGTGATCTTGCAAATAATGATTTAAGTACTCGCAATGCTTGTTCATAACATCTTGAGAATCAAAATCAGCAAGTTGTACATTGGAACGTACCAAACCTCTCAAAAATACCGCAGGGAACAAGTTCAAAATAGGGTTATTATAAGATTTGTAAAATTCAGACATATTCTTAATCAAACCTAATAATTCATCACCTGTTTTTACATTATTACCGGCTTTATCAGACAAGCTCAAATTCTTGATGCCACGTTCTTTAAGCATCTTATCCAGTACGTGTTCATTAAATAAATATTCAGATGTCTTGCCTTGAGTAACCTTGAACAAAGGCGGCTGCGCAATATATACATATCCGTTTTCAATCAACGGTCTTGCATATCTGAAGAAGAACGTTAGCATCAATGTTCTGATGTGAGCACCGTCAACATCAGCATCAGTCATAATGATAATTTTGTGATAACGAAGTTTTTCAAGCTCTACTTCTTCAGGATTTCGGCTAATTTTTATTCCGAACGCCTGAACCATTGATTGAATTTCGTTATTCGCATAAATTCTGTCTAAACGAGCTTTTTCAACATTCAAAATCTTACCTCTCAAAGGCAAAATAGCTTGGAACATTCTGTTTCTGCCTTGCTTTGCAGAACCACCAGCAGAATCACCCTCAACAAGGAATATTTCGCACTGAGAAGCATCTCTGTTCGAGCAATCGGCAAGCTTACCCGGCAAAGTAGAATTTTCCAAAACAGATTTACGTCTTGTAAGCTCTCTTGCTTTTCTTGCTGCTTCTCTTGCACGCTGCGCTTGAAGTGTTTTTTCAATAATAGCTTTTGCCATCTTAGGATTAAATTCAAGCCACTCTTGTAATTTATCTCTAACAGCGTCCTGTACTGCGCCTAAAGCCTCTATTGAACCGAGTTTTTCTTTAGTCTGACCTTCAAATTCAGGGTTAGGGATTTTTACAGACACGATAGCGGTCAAACCTTCTCTAACGTCGTCACCTGACAAGTTTTGATCAGAATCTTTCAGAATTTTATTCTTTCTTGCATAATCATTCAATACACGAGTTATGGCATTTCTAAAACCTGTCATATGTGTTCCGCCAAAGTGAGTATTGATATTATTTGCAAATGATAATATGTTTTCTTGATAAGAATCCGTATATTGCATAGCAACTTCAACTTGGATATCACCAACGACCTTATCAATATAAATCGGCTTGTCATGAAGAACAGTTCTGTTCTTGTTCAAAAATTCCACATAACTTCCGATACCGCCTTCATAATGGAATACTTCAGCTTCTTCCATACCCGGATGTTTGAAAATAATTTTCAAACCTTTGTTTAAGAAAGCCATTTCTCTTAAACGAGTGCCGATAACTTCTGCATCAATTTCGGTAGTCTCTGTGAATATTTCAGGGTCAGGCCAGAAAGTAGTTTTTGTACCTGTTTTTTCAGTAGCTTCACCTTTTTCAACCGGAGCCATAGGTTCACCACGCATATATTCTTGGCGCCAAACATAACCCTGACGAGAAACTTCAACTATATATTTTTCTGACAAAGCATTTACAACAGACGCCCCAACACCGTGCAAACCGCCTGATACTTTGTATCCGCCATCACCGAATTTGCCGCCTGCGTGAAGAACTGTATGAACGATTTCTAACGCTGATTTGCCTGTTCCCTCTTTTACATCAACAGGAATTCCACGGCCGTTATCTTCTACTGTTACACTATTATCTTTGTTTATAGTTACGTATATATCTGTACAATAACCGGCCAAAGACTCGTCAATAGAGTTATCAACAATTTCATATATACAGTGATGAAGACCTCTTTGAGATGTTGAACCGATATACATACCCGGTCTTACACGAACCGCCTCTAAGCCTTCTAACACACGGATATTACTTGCATCATATTCTTCATCCGAATGTGTTTCATATTCTTCGTGTTTACCTTCATCAGGATCAACAAATTCTTCATTTATCTGTTTTCTTAATTCTTCTTTTGCAATATTTTCTGCTGCAGTTTCCATAGCTTCTACCGCTGTATCATTAGTCATGTTTTCTGACATATACTTCTCCCTAGTCTGTCCTTTTCTTATATAATAGCATAAATACAACATTTTTACCAAAAAAATTTACCTAAAGTTAAGAAAAACTTAACACTGAAAGCCAATAAAAATTTTATATTTTAAAAATAATTGCATTTATTTTTTGTTGGTGGAAAATAAAATATATAGGAGTTAATTAAAATGGCTAAGGTAAATGTAAAAGTATGTTTAGGCACTACATGTTTTGTTATGGGGTCTTCAAATTTGCAGGAATTAATGAGTATTGTCCCACACAAATACGGTAAAGAGGTACATGTTGAGGGATCTCCGTGTCTTGGAATGTGCTCATCCGAATATGAGTTTTCTAAAGCTCCTTATGTAAAAGTTAATAACGAATTTATAAAAGAAGCAACAGTTGAAAAAGTTCTTGCTGCAATAGATAAAGAATTAAAATAATCTACAATATATCAAGCGGGTCAACATCAACAGTCATCTTTATATCTTTTGGAGCATTAATTTTTGATAAGAAACTTGAAACAAACTGATGGCCTTTATCTTCAAGTTTATTTTTAATTATTATCTGAAAACGCCACAGGCTATTTATTCTTTCAATAACACAAGGCGTCGGGCCCAGGACTTCAAGCCTTTCACCAAAGCCGAATTTTTCAATCATTGTACATAATCTGAGTGCAACTTCTTGAGCTGATTTTTCGGCTCTGTATTTATTCTCAGAGCTCATTATTATTCTTATAATTTGGCTAAACGGCGGATAGTCAAATTCTTCACGTGATTTTATTTCTTTGTCATAAAATTCTCTGTAATTTTGAGATTTCGCACTTTCAAGGGCGTAATATTCAGGGTTATAAGTTTGGAAATAGACTCTGCCATTAAATTCTCCGCGTCCTGCACGACCTGCGACTTGAGTTAGCAATTGAAATCCGCGTTCTGAAGCACGATAATCAGGCAGATTAAAACTTGCATCAGCAGAAATTACCCCAACGAGGGTAACATTCGGGTTATCAAGACCTTTTGCAATCATTTGTGTTCCCACAAGAATATCAATTTCACCTTTTTGAAATTTGTCCAAAAGCCGTATGTGTTCTCCTTTGCGAACAAGCACATCACTGTCAATCCTTGCAATATTATATCCTTGGAAAATTTCTTCAATGTACTGTTCAATTTTTTGAGTACCTGTACCGGAATTTTTTAAAATATCACAACCGCAATTTGGGCACACATCTGGGAAATACTCAGCATGGTTGCAATAATGGCACTTTAGCATATTATCTTTTGAATGCCATATCATTGGAATTGCACAATTCGGGCATTCAATTACATGCCCACAGCCTTGGCACTGAGTGAATGTTGAATATCCGCGCCGATTGATCAACAATATTACTTGCTGTTTTTTATCAAGAGTTTCTTTAATTGCATTTTGCAGGGGTAAAGAAATCAAATGTTTATATGCAGCTTGCCCGTATTCTTGCATATTTATAACAGTAACAGGTGCCACTTTCGCATTATTATAGCGATGGAGCATCTGATAAAGATGATTTGAATTCACCGCGTAGTAATAACTTGAAATATCCGGCGTTGCAGAACCCAATATTAACGGACAACCATTAAATTCTGCAAGTTTTTGGGCAACCAATCTCGCATCATAACGAGGGGCAGGAGTCGTTTGCTTATAAGCTCCTTCGTGTTCTTCATCAATTATAATAAGCCCGATATTTTGCAACGGTGCAAAAACTGCACTTCTTGCACCTGCAAGAATTTTTATCTCATTTTTATAAAGTTTTTGCCAAACATCATATCTTTCGCCTTCGGAAATACTTGAATGCCAAATCGCTACATCTTTTGTACCGAATTTTTTAGCCAACCTTTTAGTTAATTGGGATGCCAAAGCAATTTCGGGTGCTAAGAATAAAACATTCTTACCCGATTTAATTGTGTCATTTATAAGTTTGAAATAAACTTCCGTTTTCCCGCTCGCAGTAACTCCGTGAAGAAGAATTCTCGAGCTTTTTTCTTTTTTAATCTGCTTAGAAATACCTTCGTAAACTTCCTGTTGAGATGAAGACAGTTCGTTTAAAGGTTCAATTTTATCAATATTCAATATATCTAAAGGATTACGGTAAATTTCTTCTTCACAAATACGCACGCACCCCAGAGCCTCAAGTTTTTTAACCGTTGCACGAGTTGTTTTGGCTAATTTTTCGAAAGAAACTAAAGGCATTTTGCCTTTATTCTTTAAGATTTCCAATACTTGTAATTGTCTTTTTGTAGCACCAAAATCTCTTACATACTCTATTGATAACTCTGTTTTTAAAGATTTTTCAATAAGTTTCAGCGGAATTGCGGCATTTAACACCGTGATTAAATCCGTACAATAATAGTTCGCAACCCACTCTAAAAGTTTTAAATAGTCTGATGAAAATAACGGAGTTTCGTCTAAAATCTTTGTAACAGGCTTTGCTTTGATTTCAGGAGGCAAATAGTTGCTAAACCCAACACAAAATGCGTTAATCATTCCCTGCCGGCCAAAAGGAACTAAAAGCGCTTGACCTATTTTTATTTTATTTTGAAAATGCAGCGGAATTTCATAGCTGAACGTACGTACACCCATAGCCTTGATATTGACAAGACAGACTGCATACTTGTTATATTCCGTATTCTCAGCAACACTATCATTAACACGCTTTTTAAGCGCCAATTTTTGCTCAAATAATTTGTTTTGAATAACATCCGACATAATTTTATTATATCTAATCCAGCAAGGTTGGTACAGATTAAGAATTGTAAAAATTTTATAAAATACAACAAGAAAAATTTTTACATACTTTATTATTAAAAAGAGGTATTCATATGAAAATTATATCAAATTATTTTGTTAACAATAACAGCTACAGTACAAATTTTAATAGATTAAACAGCAGCAAAAATAAAATAAATTTTTGCGGAATTGATGAAAATTCTAATAAAGATAGTTTTGTAAAAACAGATAATTCATACATAGCAGACAAAATCATGTCAGAGAATGACCAACTTGATTTATTCACAAATAGCGATGAAGATATAAAAATAATTGACTGCAAAAAAGATGAAGATGGCAGGGATATTATTGAAATAATGTCCGACGACGAAATATACAAATTCAAAGGGGCATATTCTGATATTCAAGATGCCAAAAATAATGCTTCAGAAATGATTGAAAATATTAATATGTCACTTCACGGGAAATTTATTCAAGACGGGAAAAAAGAAGTATTTATCCCATACATCTTAGGAAGAACTCCCGATATAAAAAGAGATCAAACACTTATCTTGAATGGAAATAGTGAAAACGGGCAAGAAATTGATTTTGTAAGAGAAAAATTAGAAGATCTTTTAGATACAGATATTGACGATAGTGAAATAAAAACAATCAAATATTTAATTAGACATAAAAGAGGATATGATAACAATATAGTTAAAAAGGCATACGGATATTATGATAAAGATGAAGACATCGCTTATCTGTATATCCCCGGTAAAGAAAAATTACAACAATTGTTGGACAACGGATACGTTAAATCATATTATATATAATACAAAAAGCGGGACAAAATCCCGCTTTTTTGTTTATTGACTTTTTCTTACTCAGCTTCAGCCATAAATTCTTGCTTTGCTTCTTCTATAGCTTCTGTTAAGATATCCAATTGATCGGCAGTAAAAGTTACACCCTTTTTAGTCGGAATCCAACTTGCACCACCATCATTGGTAAAAAATATTCTCATATTAAGGTAACTTGTACCTTTGTATTCACTTAAAGAAATCTGTAATTGTTCTGTATCAGAACGTTCAATTGTTGCTAAAATTTTTGCATCTGCCATTTTATTTTCTCTCCTTTTTATAAATCTTCCTCAGTTGTAATATCTTCTGAAGTTTCTTCAAGTAAACTTGTTTGTTGTGTTTCAGGTTCTGTTGCAACTTCTGCCGGAACAGATGATTTTATTGTAACATCATCCTCATCCGGATTCAAAATTTTGTTAACAGAAACAACGCTATCACCATCATTCAAGTTTTGAGCCCTTACACCTGTTGCAGGACGACCTTGACGTGATATTGAGCCCGCATTTATACGAGTTACAACACCGTTTGCAGTAACAAGCATAATATCATCACTATCTTCCACAATCGTTAATGCAACCAAACGAGATGCTGAAGTCTTGAATTTTGTTGCAATCAAACCGATACCGCCTCTGTTTTGAGAACGGAATTCCGAAAGTTTTGTACGTTTGCCAAAACCGTCAGATGTTACTACAAGTAAATCCGCATCATAATCACGAGGAACAATATCACATCCTACAATTTCATCTCCTGAACGTAATTTCATAGAAATTACACCTTTTGCGCTTCGTCCAAGAGGTCTTAAGTCTTTAATCGGGAATCTTATTGCCATACCACAAGATGTACCGATAATGATTTCATCCATAGATTTAGCAAGTTTAACCCAATTCAAGCTGTCACCTTCATCAAGACCGATAGCTATAATACCGTTACGTCTTATATTAGAGAAATTATCTAATTCAATACGTTTAATATTTCCCTTTTTAGTAAGCATAATCAAATTCAATTCATGAGAGAAATTGCTTACCGGTACAACAGCAGTAATTTTTTCATCCTGTTCTATCGGTAATACATTAATTATCGGTAAACCTTTTGATTGTCTTCCGCCTTCAGGGAAATCATATACATTCAAGCTGTATACGGTACCCTTAGAAGAGAAGAACAATACTTTATCATGCATCATAGCAGTAAAGAAATGTTGAATATCATCATCCTCTTTTGTTTTGATACCTGACTTGCCGCGAGTTGCGCGGTTTTGGCGCTCAAATGTATCAAGAGGAATACGTTTCAAATACCCTTGATGAGTAATAAATACTGCCATCGGAGTATTTGGAGTTAAATCTTCAATTGTAACTTCTCCGCGCTCAGGAACAATTTGAGTTTTTCTTTCATCACCATATTTTTCCTTATCTTCAAGAAGTTCTGCTTTGATAATATCCAAAATCTTTTGACGGCTTGCAAGAATTGATTCATATTCATCAATTTTCTTTAACAATTCATCATACTCAGCTTTAACTTTATCCTGTTCTAAACCGGTCAAACGGCGTAATTGCATTTCTAGAATTGCATTCGCTTGGTCTGCATCAAGTCCGAAACGACTCATCAAACCTTCACGAGCAGTATCAGTTGTTTTAGACTTTTTAATAAGTTCAATTACTTCATCAATTGAACCCAAAGCAATAATTAAACCTGCTAAAATATGCGCTCTTACTTTTGCTTTCTTCAAGAAGAAAATTGTTCTTCTTGTTACAATTTCAATTCTGTGTTCAACAAATTCATTTAATACTTCGTATAAATTCATCAAACGAGGCTGCTGGCCGCACAGAGCAACCATATTTACACCAAATGTTGTTTCAAGTTGAGTAAATTTATATAAATTATTTCTTACAACATCAGGTTTTGCATCACGTTTAAGTTCAATTACGATTCTCATACCGTCACGGTCTGATTCATCACGGATATCGGAAATGCCTTTGATTTTTTCATCTTTAACAAGATCAGCAATCTTTTCAATAAGTAATGCTTTATTGACCTGATAAGGAATTTCCGTAACAACAATCGCAGTCCTTGATTGACGTCCTGCTCCGCCTGAAATTTCCTCAAATCCTGAAACAGCAGACATTGTAATAGATCCTCTGCCTGTTTCATAAGCTTGTTTAATATCATTTGTTCCTACAATTGTTGCCGCAGTCGGGAAGTCAGGACCTTTTATATAACCCATAAGTTCAGGGATAGTAATATTAGGATTTTCAATCAACGCAATAGTACCATCAACAACCTCACAAAGGTTATGCGGCGGAATATTCGTTGCCATACCGACTGCGATACCTGAAACTCCGTTCAATAACAACATCGGAAGTCTAACAGGAAGCACTACCGGTTCTTGCAACGAACCGTCAAAGTTTGGTTGGAATTCAACTGTTTCACAATCAATATCCGCAAGCATAGATTGAGTAATCTTATGCATACGCGCTTCTGTATACCTCATTGCAGCTGCGCCGTCACCATCAACAGAACCGAAATTTCCATGCCCGTCAACCATTAGATATCTTGTTGAAAAGTCTTGAGCCATACGAACTAATGCTTCATATACAGAGCTATCACCGTGCGGGTGATATTTACCAAGAACTTCACCAACAATTCTGGCACATTTTCTAAACGGTTTATCAGGATACATCCCAAGTTCATTCATAGAGTATAAAATACGTCTGTGAACAGGTTTTAAACCGTCTCTTACATCAGGAAGCGCACGTCCTACAATTACACTCATCGCATAATCTATATATGAACGTTTCATTTCCTCTCTTATATTAACCGGAACTATTTTTCCGTCTCCAAACATGTTCTGCTGAGTAGTCATGTATTCCCTCCAAGTCTATCCTTATAACAAAAGTATAGCACAAACAAGCTCTATAGGGCTAATATCTTTACAAACGGGTAAATATTTTTTACAAAAATTGATTATATTGAATATTTTTCTTTCAAATTAATTATTTTTTCATAAGAATTTTCTATTTTAGATTTAATTTCATTATCATCTAATGCAATCTGATATATTTTCTCTATTATATCAATTATTGTTGAATTTGAATTTCTGTATATAAAAAGATTTATACCTGCTCTTATACCCATAATAAAAGCCTCAACTTCGCCAAAATCTGCCACGCCCTTCATTACCATATCATCAGAAATAATTACTCCGCTAAATCCTAATTCTTTCCTTAAATATGAAAGAGCATTTTTGCTAAGCGATGCGGGAATGACATCTTTATCAAAACAAGTACAATGAAGATGGGCAGCCATGACCATATCAGCACCGTTTTTTACAGCTTCTTTGAATGGTTTTATGTGAATATTTTTCATCTCATCCATTGATAAATCAATTTCAGGCAGAGTCAAATGACTATCAGCATTCGCATCACCATGTCCGGGGTAATGTTTTACGCAAGGAATAATCCCGTTTTTTCTGTATATGCTTGACACAATATTCTCCGCAATGATAACTTCTTCAGCCTTTGAAGAATACGCCCTTTCTCCAATTATAGGGTTATTAGGGTTTGTATTTGTATCAATGCATGGCGCAAAATTCAAATTTATTCCGTATTCTTTCAATTCTTTTGCCATTGCATCAGTCTGAGCGGCAAGAAAATTTTCCCCTTTTTCAAAAGCGTATTTAGCCGATAAATATTTTTTACCCTTGTGAATATTTTCTGTTCTTTCTACCCTGCCTCCTTCCTGATCAATAGATAGGAACGGGGAAATCAAACTAACAGTTTTAATTTTAGAAATAAGTGATTTAAACTGCTCAACATTTTGAATATCCTTAGTAAAAAATATCACACCGCCAAGCCCGTTTTTTAAAGCGTCGCAGCAAAAAGAGGACACCCCTTCTGTGCAAGCGTCAAAATCGTTTACCCCAAGTATAAACATTTGATATAACTTTGTTTTTAAATCTGCCATATTATCCTTTATAAACAAGATTAAAAACTTCAACCAAATCAAGAAGATTACCCGACTGAATAACCTCTTCTATTTTTGAATGAATTTTAGAAAGTCCCTCTTTTGAAGGGGTCTTAAAATTTTGAGGAAGTTTTATATCATCAGTTGTTTTTGTATTTACAAAATTCATATTTTCAATAAGAAATTCTCTGTACAAATTCAATATTGTAATATGCAAAGGATTTATATCATAATTTTGGCCAAGATAATATTTAGCATCTTTTTTCAATTGCTCATAATATTCAATCGAAAAATCAACTTCGGAACAAGTTTCATTTTTGTCATAAGTATCACCAAAACAAGGATTACCCTCTATCTTTAAATCTCCCAATGATTTGATATATACAGCCCACAAAAGACTTCCTAAACAAAAACCAACATTATTGTCTACCATTCTCAAAATTTGAGGATATGACATTTTAAATTTCATTTTCTTTTGTCCAAAATTTTTAAACGAATTTATTGAAGAATACAGATATTCTAAACTTATAGATAATATAGTTGTATGCTGAGCATACCCAGGATCAAATTTTACTGATTGCATTTGTGTTGTTGTCATTTTTCCACTCCCATTTAATCAAGATACTACCATAAAACTTCATAGAGGGCTAATTTTCTTTATAACCTATATAAGGCAAGTTTCTGTAATACCCGTCATAATCAAGTCCATAGCCGACAACAAATTTGTCATCCACTTCAAAACCATAAAAATCAGGCTCAATATCGATTTTTCGCGTTACTTTTTTGTCCAACAAAGAGCAGAATTTTAATGATTTTACGTGAAAATTCATATGCATAAAATCAACTAAAAACTTTGCGGTTAACCCTGTATCTACAATATCTTCCACTATTAAAACATTTTTATTATTCAAATCAGGAAGTTTAATATCCACCGCATTAACTTTTCCTGATGTTGTTAATGATGAACCATAACTTGAAAGCCTAATAAATTCCATTTGTATAGGCATATTAAGATACTTTACCAAATCAGTCGCAAACATTACAGCCCCTTTTAATACGCATATAACAGTAACTTCTTCACCGTTATATAAAGCATTCATTTTAGAGGCAATCTCTTTAATTTTTTCCTGAATTTGATTTTCACTATACAATACTTTCAAGTCCATGCTCATTTATACACCTTCTTTCTTTAATACAAGTTTATGAGTCGGTTTGGTTTTTACTCTTATTTTTTCGCTGATACCAATTCCGACAGCCCACAATATTTCTTTTCCCTTTGCCAAAAATAACAACTCGTCTTTTTGGTGATTTGGTATTTTTTTTGAATTTAGATATTTTTTTAATTTTTGATGTCCTGACATACCGAAGGGCTGAATAATATCCCCGTCCTGTCTTGTTCTTAACTCAAAATCAATATCTACATCGGACAAATCCACGAAAACAGACTCGCCAGAAATGCCATAACATTCATCAATGTTTGAATTACATTCGAAAATATTGAAAATAATTCCTCCATATTTATATTCTCCTGTTTGATTTATTTTTATATTTATATCGCTTTTTTTAGATGCTGTGATAATTTGAAAATATTTATCGTTTACAAAAAGCCAATAATCCGTTGTTATAGAAATAGTTTTACCCGATTTGGAATTTTGATTATCTTTAATAAAATTCCACAAAATCAATAGACGCTCTCTATCATAATTTTCATAAATTAACGGAGTTATGATTTCATAGATAAAACGTTTTTGAATATTTTCTGACAAATTCAAAAACTCATATGTCTTATATTTGTTATCTTCAAAACAAATTTGTTCTTTTATTTTTGAGATATATTCTTTGACTATTTCAGTTTCTTCCGTTGCCACAACAGATAAGGAATTTAATGCTTCAAAAATATTTTCGTTTAATTCTTTTTTTATTAAAGGCAAAATCTCAGAACGGATTAAATTCCTTTTATGAACATTGTCATCATTTGATGAATCATAATTTGGAGATAAATTATTCTTCATACAATATTCTTCAATATCTTTTCTTTCAACATTTAACAGAGGTCTATAAAAAATATCTCTTTTTGGTGCAATTCCCTGAAGCCCTGTTATTCCGGTACCATGACAAATTCTAAAAATTAAAGTTTCAGCATTATCATTTTTATTATGAGCTGTAAAAATTATATTTGAATTGAATTTTTTTGCACATTTTTCAAAAAATTTATACCTCTCTTCACGAGCTGTAGTTTCAGTTTTAGGGATATTTGAAGCCAATTTTTCACAATAAAACTCTACATCAATATTCTTACAAAAATCGGCACAATTTTGTTCTTCTCTGTCACTTTCTTCCCCGCGCCAATTATGATTTAGATGAAGTGCAACAATTTTATTATATGGACAAACTTTCCTCAAAGAATCCAAAAGACACATTGAATCATACCCGCCGGAAAACGCAACAAGATATGTAAGCTCATTAGCTATTATCTCATACCTATATAAAAAATCTTTTATTACTTGATGAATTTCATTCATATATAAAACGATTTTAGCATAAAATCATATTGTACATTTAAATATTTTTAGCCCGAATACCTTCACGAATTTCCAACACATCAGTACCGAGTTGTTCCAAAACCTGCATTGCTGTTGAATCAGGTTCGGTTGTAATAGCCCATAACAAATCAGATGAACTAATTTTGGTCTTGTTCGCTTTTTTGGCATAATCCCAAGCTGTTTCCAAAACTCGTTTTGCACGTTTTGTAAACGACATTTCACTATCAAAATAATCATTACCGAAACCAATCATTTGCTCAACAATTATACGGGCATCTTTTATATTTATCTCCAGCCCTTTTAAAACTTGAGCTCCCACTCCGGTAGCTTCCCCTATTATGCCAAGTAAAAACATTTCGGTACCAACAACACTTTTGCCCATTCTGCGGGCTTCTTGTTTTGCAAGGCGAAGAACTGTCAAAGTTTCAGGCATTTCTTTTTCGATTGGTTTTATAATCGTATGAGCCAAATCATCATCGTTTATCCTAAATTCTTTTAAAATATTGTAAGCTACACCCTTTTTAGATTTTAGAAGGCCTAAAATCATATGTTCGGGCAAAACTTCCGATGAACCAAGTTCTTTCGCGGTTTGCTGCGCAAGGCTCATTGCAATAAAAGCATTCGGAGTGAAAACAATTTGTCTTCCTTCGTATTCTGCGCTTCTTGATTGAACTTTTGAAAGTTTTTCATCAAATCCTTCTTCAGTAATCCCAAATTGCGCAAGTATCTTAGATAAAGAAGATTCCTTATCCTCCAATATTGAAGATATAATTTGCTCCGTTCCCAAAATTTCATAATCTGAGGTGGAAAGTTTTGAAACTGCTCGCTCAAAAACCTTTGACGATTCAGGATTATCAAATAAAGAATCTGTTTCTTGGGTCAAATCAATTTCTGTATCCTTATTATCATCATTTTCAGGATGGAAATCGTTTTTAACCTTTCTTTGAACAAGTTTCTCTATTAAAGGACGTGATTTATCAATATCAAAACCTAAATTTTCAAGATATTGAGATATTCTTGAATGTTTATCATTAATCGCAGCGAGTACAAGATGTTCATAATGCACCGTAGAATTGCCGGATTCATCAACCAAATCCATTGTCCTTTTTAAAATACGCTTAAAATCATCACTGAAAGGAATAGAAGAGTTCATATCGGATTCTTCAATATCCAACGTCATATAAATTTCTTTTGCCAAAGCATCATAAGTGACATTATAAGAATTAAATATCTTTGCACAAAAACCTTTTGTCTCTTTTACCAACGCAAGTAATAAGTGCTCAGACAAAACTTTGTCACTATGGTCATAAATAGCTATATTCTGAGCTTCCAAAATTACATTTAACGCTTTTTCAGTGAATTTTTCAAACAAGATATTATTCCTCTTCTATTTCGTCTTCTAAATTTTCAATATATTCTGAAACTCTTTCAAATTCATCATCATCTTCTATTGTTTCAAAATAACTTTCACCATCTTCTTCAGTATATCTCATCAAAACCATCTCAGGGTTTTCTTCATCTGTATCAACATCAAGCAATACCGCATATTGATTATTTTCGAATTCAATTATATCATATAATTCGCATTTAATAGTATTGCCTTCATCATCAGTAATTTCAATAATATTATTTTCTTCTTCTGCCATCATAACCTCCTATTTTTTTCGTGACATATATTGTTCCAGTATAATACAAGCACTCTCAATATCAACTAAACCTTTATCTTTTTTAAAATCTATTTTCTTTGCTCGCAAGTTTTCTTCTGCAGTGTCTGAAGTCAAACGTTCATCTTCGAAAATAACTTCATAACCTTTTATTTTTGATGCAAAATCTTCACAATCCTGAGCCTGAAATCCTTTTGTACCATCCATATTTAACGGCAAACCGACAACAATTTTTTCAACATGATTTTCTTTTGCTATTTTGTATATAGCCTCTAACGCTTTGTCCTCAGGTTTTCTTTGAATATATGAATGACCTTGAGCAAGCATTAATAAAAAATCGCTTAAAGCAATTCCAATCCTTTTTGTTCCGACATCCAGCGCCATTACTTTATACATTATTTCACCCAATTCTTTTCTATATAATCAATTTTTGAAATAATTTCATCATCTGAATATCCAAAAACATTCATATCTTTATTGTATTTTATTGTCATAAAATATTCATAAATACTACGTTTTAACAAATTATCAAAAAATTGTTCCAATAGTTTTGAATTAAAAATCAAACTATATATCTGTTCTGCTTCATCTTTTTTATCCAAAACCAGCTTTATATAAGCAGACATACAAAGCTTTTTAATCCAAGAGTCTTTTTCTTCTTTATAAAATATTTTATCAGCATAGAAATTTATAACAGAATTTAAATCTTCATTGCCTTTCGAATTTTTCAACAATTCATCAAACTCATCACTATAATCCCCATCCAAAAACCAATGTGAAGATACTTTCATTTCTTCTAATTTAGCAAAGATTTTTTCATCAATATCAACAATTTTTAATTCTGATTTTAATATTTCATCAATATTTTTATCTTCAGAATCAATATCTATTAACAAATTTTTCCAGCACACATATTCATATGGAAGTTCCCAATTATCATCATGAGAAATAACAGTTTGAATTTCGCTGTTATACAAGATATTTTTAAACGCTTCAGCAGGAAGTGCTGCAACTTTTTCATCTTTCAAAAATCTTTCTAAAATTTTGTCACATTCAAATTGCGAAATATCAAAAAATCCAAAGCAATCTTTAATTCCACTCTCAATATTTATAACAATAGAAATAAATCTTATCCTTTTATCCTCTGTAACTCTGGTGCATATCATTGCCATATCACCATGCCCGTCAGGATATGTAACATAAAATTTATCAGGTTTACTATTTGAAAGTATTTTCTTATAAAATTCCTTTGTGTTATCGACCCTCATGCCGGACATTTTCAGTGTTGCCAAACTCTTACGAATAGCTTGATTAAGTTCGCCATGGGTTAAACTTTGCATTTTTTCAAGTACATTCAAAGCAAGTTGAGATTTTGTTTCACCAAGTATTCTCAATGCTTCTTTGCCAACAGGACTGGAAGGATTTGATTCAAACACCGGAATAAGTATATTTGCCAAAGCATCATCACTAAAATCTTTTTCAAAAGAATTTATCAATGTTATTTTATCTTCCACTTTTATTGATGCCATAAAGTCCATAAAATCAATCTGAACTTCAGGATTTATAATTGCATTATTTAAAAGTTGACGGGTATTTTCATCCAAAATTTCTTCTGCATCAGCCAAATATTCGCCATAATCTTCAAATGACCAATCAGAATCAAGTTCTCTTAACAAATTCAAAATAGTAATTTTGGACTCACTTCTAAGAGATTTATTATTTAGCGTTTCCCAAAGTCCGCTTATTAAATCTTCTTTTTTTACAAAATGTTCAAGCAAAAAGCAAATAACCGGTATTTTTGCATTTTCAGCACTTACAAGCTCTTTAAATAAAAGTTTAGACAGAACAGTTTTATCTTCTTGACCGTCAAGAAGTTCAATATCTGAAATACAATTTTGTAAATCATTTACAGAATTTATATCTGCTAACAACTTGATTAATCTGGTTTTTAATTCAAACGGATTTAATTGTTTAGTTTTTATACTCAAATTTTATCTTGCCTTTCCCCAAAATGCATCTAATATATGCTGAGCTTCAGCAGACGGCATACGATCTTGTAATATCAAATACTGCACTGCAATCATTGTACATTCGGAACATATATTTACTCCCGGGCCTTTAATCATTTTAATAACCTGAGTGTTTGGTCTGCCACAAAAACTGCAACATACAACATCTTGATTTATACTTTCTTCCTCATGTTTTGAAGATCTTTTCTTTTTAGAACCAAGACTTACTACTTTATCCTCTGACATATACTTCTCCTTTTACAAATTTTATTGTAACTTAAATTAATTAAATTTGCCATATTTTTATGATTTAATTATAATTAATTAACACGTTTGATTATAAGAGGGATGGTATGAAAAAAGTTCTATTAATTGTAAGCATATTAACTGTGGCAGTAATTTCCACTGCTTGTATTAATAATTTTGCGGTACAAGATTTAAATAATAAAGCACAAACATACATGCAAAAAGGAGATTACACTCAGGCTATTGAAAGACTAAAGTCAAGTATCGATTTAGATCCTACAATATTTGAAACTCATTATAATCTTGCGGTTGCATATACCCAGTCAGAAGATTATATCAATGCTGTTGAGGAATACAAAAAGGCAATTGAAATAAAATCTGATGTAGCTGATGTGTATTATTCACTTGCTACTGCTCAAAATAACTTGGTTATAGACCTTGAACAGGGCAGAGTGAGGATGAATGTAGACGATAGCTTATATACCCCGAAAGCAGAAGATTTAAATTTTGATGAAAAATACGAAATGTCAGAAAAAGAATTATCTTTAAGTGAAGAATTAAGAGCTTCTGCTTTACAAAATTATGCAAAATATTTAGAATTAAATCCTAATGCAAAAAACAAATCCGAAGTAGAAAAACAAATGGAATATCTTTCAGGTGCAAATAAAACTTCTGATGAGGAGTAGCAAATGATAATACCTGCTGCATCTGATGTTGCATTCAATATCGGTTCTGTTTCCATATATTGGTATGGGATATTGATGGCCTGTGCAATTTTAATTGCGTTTCTTGTCGCAAATAAGTTAGGACAAAATTTATTTGCAAAAAAAGATTTCATTATAGAATATGCACCAATAATCATAATTTCCGGAATATTAGGAGCAAGGTTATATTTTTGTTTGCTAAATTGTGGTCATTATTTTTATCATCCACTTGAGATACTTGATATCAGAGAAGGCGGGTTATCTATTCATGGCGCACTTATCGGAGGGATATGCGCACTTTTATATACGGCAAAAAGAAATAACATTCCTTTTTTAAGTTTACTTGATACTTTCTCTTGCGGGACAATTTTAGGACAAGCAATAGGACGTTGGGGAAATTATTTTAATTCGGAAGCATACGGATTGCCAATTGCTAATCAAAATTGGGGTCTATATATTCCTGAAGGCAGAAGAATTTCTCAATACGCAAATTTTTCACTATACCATCCGACTTTTTTATATGAAAGCGTACTGAATTTAATCTCTTTTGGAGTTTTATTGTTTATATTTAAAAAATGTTCAAATAAATACAGAGGCGTTACATTTTTCTCATATTTAACAATATATGCAGTAATACGTTTTTTTATAGAACAAATAAGAATAGATAGCGCACTGAATATAGGTACAATCCCAATTGCTGTAATTGTTTCTATTATATTATTTATAACCGGACTAACAGGAATAATATTCTGTTTAAAAACACATAAATAGTATTATTGGAACTAGCACAATTTTTCACTTATAATCACTTTTTCTTTCCATTGCGACGGAAAAGAAAAAGTGAACCGAAAAAAAGCACGCTAGACACAACGCCGCGCATACCTCGCCCTACTATCCCTCTCATACACTTTAGGAGAGGGGATTATTCTGTTTATCCTTCCGACCTTTGCGTAGTGAGTAATCATTGTTTGCGACACTGTTTCAAAGCGGAATTTGTTTGAGGACGCATAGTCCGAGTTATTCCGCTTGGCGTGGAGCAAATACAGATGATTAACGAACGGAGCATCAGGTCGGGGAGTTTCTGGGCGCCACCCGTCTTTGCGGTCAAAGATGGGTGGCATGGGTAGTTTCCTTTTGTAAAAAGGAACTATCGATAATACTATTTATTACTTTTTTTATTTTAATCTTTATTATATAATATAGAAAAATAATAGTTTTTAAGGAGAGATATATGGTAACATTAAATGCCACAGAGGGGATAATTACTAAAATTATAGGACCTGTTATAGACGTAGAATTTCCTGATGGAAATCTGCCAAATATTTATACAGCACTAAATATATACAATGATAACGGGGATAAAATTGTTGCTGAAGTAGAACAGATGTTGGGTTCAAACAAAGTCAGAACAGTTGCAATGTCATCTACTGACGGTCTTAAACGAGGAATGAAAGTCATTAATACAAATGAACCTATTAAAATTCCTGTTGGAAACGCTATATTGGGCAGAATATTAAACGTAACCGGAGACCCTGTTGATAATGCAGGTCCGATTGATACAGACACATTCTTACCAATCCACAGAGATGCCCCAAAACTTGTTGATCAAAATACCGATGTGGAAATCCTTGAAACAGGTATTAAAGCTATTGACCTCCTGCAACCTTACCAAAAGGGAGGGAAAATTGGTCTTTTTGGAGGTGCAGGTGTTGGTAAAACCGTACTTATTCAAGAATTAATACACAATATCGCAATGGCCCATAACGGAGTATCAGTATTCGGCGGTGTTGGTGAAAGAACTCGTGAAGGAAATGACCTTTGGAACGAATTTAAAGAAAGCGGAGTTATTAATAAAGTAGGTCTTATATACGGACAGATGAACGAACCACCAGGAGCAAGAATGAGAGTCGGCTTATCCGCTCTTACTGCTGCTGAATATTTTAGAGATTATTCAAAACAAGATGTGCTATTATTTATTGATAACATATTCAGATTTACCCAAGCAGGTTCGGAAGTATCTGCATTGCTTGGTCGTATGCCTTCTGCCGTTGGTTATCAGCCGACATTAGCAACAGAAATGGGTGAATTACAAGAAAGAATTACATCTACTAAAGAAGGTTCTATTACATCCGTTCAAGCAATATATGTTCCTGCAGACGACTTAACAGACCCTGCTCCGGCAACTACATTCTCGCATCTTGATGCTTCAACAGTATTATCAAGAGATATCGCTTCTTTAGGTATTTACCCTGCCGTAGACCCGCTTGAATCAAATTCAAGAGCACTTGACCCGAACATTGTAGGTGAAGAACACTACGAAGTAACACGAAAAGTTCTTGAAATTCTGCAAAAATACAAAGATTTGCAAGACTTAATCGCAATCTTAGGTATGGATGAACTTTCTGAAGAAGATAAAGAAACCGTAAACAGAGCAAGAAAAATTCAAAGATTTTTATCTCAACCATTCTTTGTCGCAGAACAATTCAGCGGTAATAAAGGTAAATACGTAAAAATTGAAGATACCGTCAAAGGCTTTAAAGAAATTATTGAAGGCAAATATGACGATTTACCTGAACAAGCTTTCTACATGGTAGGAACAATCGAAGAAGCCGTAGAAAAAGCTAAAGGAATGAATGAATAATTATGAATTTGAAAATAATTACACAAGAAAAAATAGTTTTTGACGGGGAAGTCGATGAAATCTATACCAGAGGCGTTGACGGAGAGTTTGGCATCTTAAAAGACCACGTTGCAATGATGTCTGCGCTTGATATTGGTGTTACAAGGATTAAAATAGGTAACACTCACAAATCCTTCACAACTATGGGCGGGATTTTACAATTTAAAGATAATGAATGTACTATCCTCACAACCCTTGCAGAACCGGGAGATGAAATCGACGAAATGCGTGCAAAAGAATCTCTTGAAAAAGGTAGAAGGCTTTTAAGAGAAGCCAACGCCAGAATTGATTCTAAAAAAGTTTCTGCTTCAATTGCCCGAGCAAAAGCAAGACTTAAGGCTAAACTTAATGAAGGGAATTAAGCTGCCGCAGCATTACTGTTGCCAAAGAATTTTTCTGCTAATGCGGCTACTGCAACACCTGCGACTGCCATTATCGGACATTTAACAAGAAGTTCTTTATTAAATACTTTTGAAGCAGCAGCACCTTTCATAACTTTATATGCTCCCATTGCAAGTGGTGCAAGGAAACCTGCAACAGCGCCTTTTTTCTTCAAAGGTGTAAATTGGAACAGATTAGAAGTTGTACCTTGAGCTTGAGTTTCATCGCCGGCAGCTTGCGCATCTTGAGCCTGTGCATTTTGGGAACTTACAAATTGATCTCCAACCTGCGGAGCATTACCTTGCATACTTCCATTTAAACAATTTGCAATTTTTAACTCTTGAGGCATCAAAAAATCGTTATCATAATTCGTTGGTAATTGAGCCCCATTAACATTTATATAACCTGATGCAGAACATGTTGTCATCGGATTTGCATACGCAGAAGTTAAAATATCATTTGTACCCGTAAAACTTGTTTGTCCTACCCCATAATAATTCATTCCAGTGTTTAACATAAAAATAACCTTTCTAAAATAACTAACCTTAACCCTTACATTTATAAAGTATTTTATTTTAGAAAAATTGCTTGTTTATGGAGAATATTAAGAAATATTACAAGCTGGTTCTTTCGATTTCTTCAGTCGTTGATACCTGAATAATATCGCCTTCTTGAAGATCATTGAACTTACCGAAAGATATACCGCATTCAAAACCTTGAGCAACTTCTTTGACATCATCTTTGAATCGTTTAAGTTGTTCAATAGGTCCTTTGAATATTTCAACACCGTCACGAATAATAACGGCATCTTTGTATCTTGCAATTTTACCTTCAAGAACATAACATCCGGCAATCTTACCGGTTTTCCCGATATTAAATACTTGTCTAACTTCAGCTTTACCAAGTTCAACTTCTTTAATTTCAGGTTGAAGAAGTGATAATAAAGTTTTTTCAATATCTTCAAGCAATTGATAAATAATATCATACTTGCGGATTGTAACACCTTCTTTTTCTGCTGCTGCGAGGGCTTTTGAATCTTCTTTTACGGTAAATCCTAATATCAAGGCGCCTGAAGCTGCAGCAAGCATAACATCCGCCTCTGAAATGTCACCAACACCAACGTGAATAATTTTTGTTGCAATTTCTTTTGATTCAACTTGAGCAATAGCCTGAGCAACAGCTTCAGCAGAACCGTTTGTATTAGCTTTGATAATTAAATTCAATTGAGGAATATTATCATCACCCGCAACTGCTTCACGTCTTATATGAGCAGGAAGCATAGCCTCTAAACGTTTATCCCTTGCTTTTTCTTGACGTTCAGCCGTAATAGCTTTCATTTCTTTTTCATTTTTAACGACTTTGAAATTATCTCCGGCCTGAGGAACTTCTGATAAACCTAAAATCTCAACAGGAGTAGATGGTTCAGCTTTTTGAATTCTTTCACCGCTATCGGATAATAACGCACGAACTCTACCGCAAGCAGTACCTACAACTATACAATTTCCTGCACGAAGAGTACCGTTTTGAACCAATAATGTAGCAACAGGGCCTTTTCCTTTATCTAAGTTTGCTTCAATTACAACACCTGATGCTTCAGCTTTCGGATTAGCTTTCAAATCTTGGACATCAGCCACAAGCAAAATGTATTCCAAAAGTTCATCAATACCGGTACCTTGAAGTGCTGAAACTTTTACTACAATAGTATCTCCGCCCCAATCTTCCGGAACCAGACCATGTTCTGTTAATTGCTGTAATACTTTATCAGGATTTGCACCCGGTTTATCAATTTTGTTAACCGCAACAATAATAGGGATTTCAGCAGCTTTTGCATGGTTGATTGCTTCTATTGTTTGAGGCATTATACCATCGTCCGCCGCAACTACCAAAATCGCAATATCTGTTGCTTGAGCACCACGAGCTCTCATTTCAGTAAACGCTTCGTGCCCCGGAGTATCTAAGAATACGATCTTTTTATCATTTTTATCCCCGACATAAACCGTATAAGCACCGATAGACTGAGTTATACCGCCGACTTCTGTTGCAACAATTTTATGTTTTGAAGCACGAATACTGTCAAGTAAAGTTGTTTTACCATGGTCAACGTGACCCATAATACTGATAACAGGAGCACGTTTTTTGAGCAATTTTTTATCTACATTTGAAAGAGCCTTTTGTTCTTCTTCTTTTGCAAGTTCCTCTTCCATAAATGCATCTAAATCTTCTTCCAAAACTTCCAAACCATACTCAGCACAAACTTTTTTAATTACATCGACATCAATTAATTGGTTTACAGTTGCCATTATTCCGTTCATCATAAGGAATTTGACAATATCGGCAGGAGTTTTTTTAATTTTTTCAGACAACTCAGCAATTGTCATAGCATTTGTTACAACAATTTGTGTAACTTCTTCAACTTCTTCAGCTTTTTGAACTTTTTTCTTATGGTGTTGAGCAGCAGCTTTTTCTAAAGAAATCATTTCTTGTTCTTCTTTTTTAGAATTGAAATCTTTATCCTTTTTCTTTCCGGAATTTTTACTTCCGCCAAATTTACCTGTGCCGCCCCCTTTATTTTCATAAATATCTTGAGGAATTATACGACGTTCAATCGGCTTTTTAGGACCAAAACTTTTTGGTGCCGCCCCATCAGGTCTTTTTGATTTGTCAAAACTTTTTGCCCCTTCTTCACCTTTTTGAGGACGTTTTGGACGATCAGGTCTTTCAACAGGCGCTGCCGGCTTTTTAGGAGCACGCCTTACAATTTCTATTCTTGAAGGAACAGGACGTTCTATTTTTGGCTTTTCTAGAGTCTTTTTAGGTTCAGATTTAACTTCTGATTTTATTTCTTCTTCTTTTACTTCTTCTTTTGCAGGTTCAGGCTCTGCAACTTTTGCTTTTTTTACAACAAAAGCCTTTGGCTTGGCAGTCTTCTTTACACCGCCATCAGCGATAAACTCTTTTAGTCTTTTTATCTGATCTTGAGTAACAGTACTTGAATGAGTTTTGTTTGTAACTCCAATCTTCTCAAACTTCTCAACAACTTCTTTGCTTTGAAGTCCAAGCTCTTTTGCTAATTCACTTATCCTAACTGTTTCGTAACTCATCTAATAACTGTCCTTTCAATTCACTAGGTACAGAAGTTTTTAAAAATTTTTCTATCTTATTCTTTTTAAAAGCTGCTTCTATACAAGATTTATTATAGCAAAGATATGCAGATCTGCCAAATGTGGTCGAATTCGGGTTAATGACGGGGGTTCCTCCCGCATTAGTTATCTTTATTAAATCTTTTCGGTCTTTGATTTGCCAACATCCGGCACAACGTCGCTCTGTCATGTTATCTATCTTTGTAGTTCTCTTTTACATAATCCTTTAAAAGTTTTGTTCCCAAATTGCCCGCAGTACGATTTTGCTCTTGGGCAAGTTTTTTGAACTTCTCAAAAACATCATAATCTACGAGTAAAACAAACCTTTTCTTCTCTTCTGCCATTTTAGTACCTTATAATATATTTGTAACTTTATGTGTATTTTATTACAACTTTATTGACACATCAATTGCAATTGAATTACAATCATGTTGCAACTAAATTGCAATATAATTACAAGGAGGTAAATATGGAAGATTATATAGAGATTGCACATAAAAGTAAAAATATCTCAGCTACGCTGGTAAAAACTTTATACTTATTGGATGTTTTAGATATACTGGCAGACGGCGAAGGCAAAACCGTTACACTTCTGAATTTAATCAAAGAAAATATAGAATACTCGTTCAATGAAATAGAAACGTGCAGAAAAATTCTTAACTCGCAATAACATTGTATCTGCTCCTCCCCTAAGGGGGAGGCTGGGTAGGGGAGGATTTATCCCCGCCCCTTGCGGGAGGGGGTAGGGGGTGGGGTAGGATTTGTTTTATAGAACAGATTCTGAATCAAGTTCTGGATGACATAAACACATCACTCAGAAGACAAGCCCCGAAAAACCCAATAAAGAGAAGATCCTTCGCTACGCTCAGGATGACGTGCCAAGTATTGGTAATGTAGTAATAAACAGCTGGATTGCTTCGCTACCGCTCGCAATGACAGGGAAAAGTAGCGTAATTATTGGTAGCAATATTTACCCCCGCTCGCAATGACAGGGGAAAAATACGCAAGATTGATAACAACATTTACCCCACACACGCAAACATGATGAAAACTCCACGCAACCATTGGTAACAACATTTACCCCCCCGCTCACAATTAGATGGGTACTTGGCGCAACCGTTTGGATATATATTTACCCCCCCCCCTACCCTTGTTGGGCAAGTTTTTCTAATTTTAATTTTTGGTCATATTCAATCAAAAGCCCGATGAGCTCTTCTAAATCACCGTCAATTACCGTCCAAACATTCAAATTATGTCCTATAC